>JAEEGL011182085.1_pt1 | contig 22887 bp, 20 predicted proteins | sample 9134231 | NCBI WGS metagenome assembly JAEEGL01 (sample SAMN16246548, study PRJNA631951) | gut metagenome | biome: gut microbiome; feature: rumen; material: fiber-attached | host: Bos | place: Iran: Karaj | collected 2018-10 | reverse complement strand
GACGCCGGCGGCGGCCCGGTACCGGTCCGCAAGGATGCGCTTAAAAGCTTCAGCTTCGGGGAATCGGGCATGAGGATGGGGCGCTGGCCGGGCTATGAGATCTACCAGCGCATGGACGAAGCCGGGCCCGTCATGGTGCTGGAGCGGGAAAGGGGACGGGAGAAGACCTCGTGCCTGATGCAGGACGGCGAGCTGCGCGAGTTCGAAGCGCTGCTCCGCGAGCTGGACATCGCGCGCTGGAACGGTTTTTCCGGCAATGCCAGGAACGTGCTCGACGGCACGTCGTTTGGCCTGCATATCCATTACTGGGACGGGCGCAGCGTCTCGGCGAGCGGCTACATGCGCTTTCCCAGGGGATACCGCGAAAGCATGGAGCGCATGTATGCGTTCCTCGACGGCATCCTGGCGAAGAACGGCGTTCCTTCCGGACGCTGACCGGCCGGTGCCCCTTTGCACTCTTGCCGCGCGGCCGGCCTAAGCCTTCCTGAACCGGAGATGGCTTTTGCGCTCCTCGGTGAGATAGGCGCCGGTGACGGAGGCGGGATCGGCCATGATTTCCTCTGGCGTGCCCGCGGCAATGATCCGTCCGCCGTTTTCCCCGCCTGACGGGCCGAGGTCGATGATGTGGTCCGAAGCCATGATCACGTCGGTGTTATGCTCGATGACCACGACGGTCGCCCCCCTGTCCACAAGATGGTGCAGCACGGTGATCAGCTTGCCCACTTCGTGCATGTGCAGGCCTGTGGTCGGTTCGTCCAGGATGTACATGGTCCGCGGCAGGGATTTTTTGCCGAGTTCTCGGGATATCTTGATGCGCTGCGCCTCGCCGCCGGAAAGCGTGGTGGAGGCCTGCCCCAGGCGGATGTAGCCCAGTCCCACATCCTCCAGCACGCCCAGCTTGCGCGCCAGCGACGGGTAGCTGGAGAAGAATTCCCGCGCCTCGTGCACGGTGAGGTCAAGCACTTCCGCGATGTTCAGGTCCTTGTAGCGTACTTCCAGCGTTTCTTGGTTGAACCGCCTTCCATGGCAGACGTCGCAGGTGACGAAGATGTCCGGCAAAAAGTGCATCTCCACGCGTATCTGCCCATCGCCCTTGCAGGTTTCGCAGCGGCCGCCGGGCACGTTGAAGCTGAAGCGGCTGGCATTGTAGCCGCGCTTCTTCGCATCGGGCGTCATGGCGAAGATCTTGCGGATCTCGTCGAAGATTTTCGTGTACGTCGCCGGGTTGGAGCGCGGCGTGCGGCCTATGGGCTCCTGGTCGATGGAAACCACGCGCTCGATCTGCTCCAGCCCCTCGATACCCTTCATGGGGCCGGGCTGCTCCGTGCGCAGCTTGCAGTGCCGCGCCACGCGGCGGTAGAGCGTGTCGATGACCAGCGAGCTTTTGCCGGACCCGGAAACGCCCGTCACCGTGGTCAGCGTGCCCAGGGGGATGGTGCAGGTGATGTCCTTGAGGTTGTTGGTGGTCACGCCGTGCAGGATGAGAAAGCCCTGGGCCTTGCGCCGCCGCTCCGGCATGGGCACCTTGAGGTCGCCGCGCAGGTAGCGCGCGGTGAGGGAATCCGCATCCCTGAGCAGGTCGCGCACAGGCCCGGCGAAGATCAGCTCCCCCCCGTGCGCCCCGGATTCGGGGCCCATCTCCAGCACGGTATCGGCCTCAAGGATGGTGGCTTCGTCATGCTCCACGACGAGCACGGTATTGCCCCGCTTCTGCAGGCTGCGGAGGGTGCCGATCAGGCGTTCGTTGTCGCGCGGGTGCAGCCCGATGGAAGGTTCGTCCAGCACGTAGGTCACGCCCACGAGCCCCGTGCCCAGCTGCGACGCCAGGCGGATGCGCTGCGCCTCGCCGCCGGAAAGCGTGACCATGGCGCGCCCGAGGGTGAGGTATTCCAGCCCTACGTTGATCATGAAGCCCAGCCGGTGCGTCAGTTCCTTGATGAGCGGCTCCGCCACAAGGGCGAACCTGCCGGAGAAGGTGCGCGACTGCACCCATGCCAGGGCGCGGTCGATGGGCATGTGGCAGAACTGCTCGATGTTCAGATCGTCCACGCGCACGGAGAGGGCGTCTCCGCGCAGTCGCGTGCCATGGCAGGTGGGGCATTCCACTTCGTAGCTGTAGCGGCTGAGCATTTCGCTCCATGCGTCCCCACGCGTCATGCGCTGCTCCAGGAGCCACATCACGCCAGGCCAGTGCGTAAGGGAGAGCCCTTCGCCGGCGTTGTCGCGGTTCAGCGCCGTGCCGCCCAGGTAGTTGCGCCTCAGGCTCCCCGTGCGCGTTATGCCTCCAGGCTCGCCGTTGAAAAGCGCTTTGCGGGCCTTGTCTGGGAAATCTCTGAGCGGTGTCTCCATGCTTACGCCCTGGCGCTCGCACAGGGCGGCCATGGCCTTGCCGTACTTCGCCATGAAATAGGGGGAGGAGAACGGGGCGAGGGCACCCTGCTTCAGGGAGAGCGAATCGTCGGGAACAATGAGCCCCTGGTCAAAGGACATCACTGTGCCGATGCCCAGGCACTGGGGGCAGGCGCCCTGCGGACTGTTGAAGGAGAAAAGCTGCGGCGTGGGCGTCGGTGCGGTGAAGTGGCATCTGGGGCAGACGTTTTCGGTGGAGAAGACGGTATCCGGCCTGCCCTCCATGGCGACGATGGCGCGGCCCCTGCCCCAGCGCAGGGCGAGCTCAAGGGAATCGGCAAGGCGCGTGCGCATGGTAGAGCGCACCACCAGCCGGTCAACGACGAGGTCGATGCTGTGCTTCTTGTTCTTGTCCAGGGATGGCACCTCGTCGATGTTCCACAGCTGCGCCTCGCTGCCCAGCGTGGCGACGCGCACGCGTACGAAGCCCTCGGCCTTGAGCTTCTTCAGCCTGTCGGCGTGCGTGCCCTTCTGCAGCTCGACGAGCGGGGCCATGAGGATGATGCGCGCGCCTTCCGGGTAGTTCATGATCTCCGCGATGATCTCGTCCTGGGCGCGCGCCTCGATGGGGGTGCCGCAGTGCGGGCAGTAAACCTTGCCCAGCCGGGCGAAGAAAACGCGCAGGAAGTCGTACACTTCCGTCACCGTGCCCACAGTGGAGCGCGGGTTGTGCGCCGTGGTCTGCTGCTCCAGGGAGATGGCCGGCGAAAGCCCTTCGATCTTGTCCACCAGCGGCTTATCCATCTTGGGAAGGAACATGCGCGCGTAGGTGGAGAGTGATTCCACGTAACGGCGCTGCCCCTCGGCGTAGACGATATCGAACGCCAGCGTGGACTTGCCTGAGCCGGAAGGCCCGCAGACCACCACCAGCTGGTCGCGCGGGATGTCCACGCTGATGTTTTTGAGGTTGTGCTGGCGTGCGCCGGCGATGCGGATGCAGGGACAGGATTCTGGGAGCTTGCGGAAAGGCATGGCGTTATCCGTCGCTGCGCTGGCGGCCCGGGTGTTTTAGCAGGCTCACGCGGCGCAGCACTTGTTCGTAATAGGGGTCATTATCGCTCAGCGTCACGGGGCGCTCTCGGCGGCTGTTCATGCGCAGGAGCAACACGTCCAACTTCTGCATCTGGCGCAGCTTCTCCGCGCCGTCGCTGCAGTGCTCGAGCAGGTCGAGCAGGGAGATGATCTCCTTGCGGTCGGCGATCTCCGGCGGCGTGTACCCGGCGTTTTTCAGCACGTGGAAGGCCATGCGCAGTTCTTCGGGCACGGCGCTGTCATCATCCATGGCAAGGGGCTTGCCCTCGCCGGGAAGGTTGCTGAATGCGCCCTCGTCCTGCGCCTGGCGTATCAGGCGTTCGGCCCTGAAGGAGAGGAAGTGCAGAAAGTCTTCGGACATGGAGGCCTCGCCTTAGGTGTACAGGAAAAAAGGTGGGCTATCAACGCCCGGCATGGGATGCAGACGCGCTTTTGCGGCTGCGTCTGTGAAGGAATTTTTCCGCGACGTGCACTAGGGTCATGCCGCAGACGATGCCGCCCGCGATGGCCGACGCCAGGAACAGGGTGTAGATGATCTGGTTGATGAAGTCCATCCAGAAACCGTCCACGGTGAAGCGCATGGAACGGTAGAGCGATGCCCCGGGGACCAGCGGGATGGCAGCTGGCACGAGGAATACCGTGGTGGGTGTCTTCCTGAGGCGCGCGAGGCATTCGGCGTAGAGCGTGAAGCTCACGGAGGCCGCGAAGAAGCGCAGCACGTCGCCGGGATACCAGATCCCGAGGAGCAGGTAGACCGCCCAGCCCAGTAGACCGCCGAAGCCGGCGGCCACCAGGCGCGCTGGAGGCACGTTGAACAGCAGGGCAAAGCCGATGGAGCCGGTAAAGGCTGTGGCGAGCTGCACGATCCATACTTCTGACATGGCGTTTCCTAAAAGATGAGCGTTGGCAGGGCAAAGCCCAGGGCGATGAGCGCCGCCAGCAGGAAGGCGTTGCAGAAGCCGAGGATGGCCGAAAGCGTGTCGCCGCTGAAGATGTCCCGGATGGAGTTGGTAAGCTGCATCCCCGGGATGAGCAGCATGATGTTGCCGATGCTGATCATCCCGGCGCTGTCCCCAAGGCCGATGGCGACAGCCGTGTTGGCCAGCAGCCCCCCGCAGAAGGACCAGAACACGGCGGCCACCATGGGCGGGAGTTCGAGGAAGCGGGAGACGTATTCCATGCACTTCAGGAAAACGCCGATGACAGCGGAGGCCGCGGCGTCGAGCGGTGTTCCGCCGAAAAACAGGGTGAACGACAGCGAGACCATCGCATACACGGGGATCTTGGCTCGTTCGCTGAGCTCCGGCGTGCCATTGCAGATCGCATCCAGCTCGCGCGCGACGGCGTCGAACGTGGGCATGGATTCGCAGATGCGGCGGGAGAGGCTGTTCAGCCGCGTGAGCTTGTGCAGGTCGTACTTGGTGGAAACGATCCGTCGTGTCTGCGTGACGGCGCCGAACACAGGGGAGTAGACCGTCACCACGATGTTCGTGGTGATGACGAACACTTCCACGCTTTCGGCGCCATAGGCTTTGCAGATGCGCCGGATGCTGTCTTCCACGCGGCTGACTTCCGCGCCGCTGCGCAGCATTTCCTCGCCTATGTTCAGAGCGTTGAAGAGGAATTCGCGGGCGTAATCCGTCGGGGAAGAATGCCGGGCCGCGGCTTCTTTTGTCAGGTAGTAGTGAACCATGGAAGGGCGCGTGGTTGACGTGGAGGGACATGCCGCAGGCTGCCATCAGAACGTGCGGGAAGTCCGTAGCGTTATCCGCAACGAGCGCCTGCGTCAAGTTTTTCCCTGTGCTTTCCCTGGCGTTTTCTGCGGCGGGGCAGAGCCGCTTGCTGCACCGGCATTAACCTGCCCCGGAGATTGACAGAAGGCGGCGCGGGGAGCAAGGTAGGGACGCCGCGGCCGCGCTACCGTGCGCGCTTGCGGAGAAACGAGACATAGAGGAGAGCATTATGGGCAACAATGAAGGGCGTGTCCGCGACGCGGCGCGTGATTCCATGGCGCGCAGCGCCGGCAAGAAAAATTTGCGCACGATCATTCTGTGGACTGCAGCCTTAATTCTGGGCGCGATCTTTGGCAGCATGCAGGTCCCCCAGATCAATGAGTTCTTTAATTTCGTGGCCACGGTGTTCACGCGGCTGTTCCAGTTCATCGCCGTGCCAGTCATCGCCCTGGCCGTGATAACCACCCTTGCCTCCCTGGGCGCGCAGAAGGAGACAGGTAGGATCTTCGGCCATGCGGTGTGCTATACCCTGGCCACGACCATAGCCGCCGCTGCCGTCGCCCTTGTCCTCTTTGTCATCGTTGCGCCGGGCAACGTGCCGTCGGCTGGCGGAGCTGACGTCCTTCCCAAAAAACTTGGCAGCCTTTCGTACTACGACCATTTCCTGTCCGTCGTGCCGAACAATATCCTCCAGCCCTTTGTCTCCGGCAACGTGCTTTCCATCCTGCTCATCGCGTCGGCAGTGGGACTGGCTATGGCCTTCATGCCTGCCTCGGAGAACAAGAGCGTGCTGCTCCGCGTCGTCAACGGGATGCAGGAACTGCTGTTCACGCTCATCCGCGCGCTGCTTGCCGTGCTGCCCTTCGGCGTCATGGCCTTCACCGGGCAGCTTGCCGCACAGATTGAGGCCGGCGTCGTCGTGGGCGCTCTGGGCAAGTACGTGACTGTGGTCATAGGCGGCAACTTGATACAGTTCTTTATCATCCTTCCTCTGTTCCTGCTCGTCCGCGGGCTTAATCCCCTGCGCATAGGCAAGGGCATGTTCCCGGCCCTCGCTGTGGCGCTGTTCTCCAAGAGCTCGGCCGGCACGCTTCCTGTGACCCTGGCCTCTGCCGAGGAGAACCTGAAGCTCGACCACCGCGTCACGCGCTTTGTGCTGCCCATCTGCACCACCATCAACATGAACGGCTGCGCCGCCTTTATCTTGGTGACGTCGCTTTTCCTCATGCAGAACGCGGGGATAGCGCTGACTACGGGAACCATGATCGTCTGGCTGTTCGTGGCCGTGCTGGCCGCCGTCGGCAACGCCGGCGTGCCCATGGGCTGCTTCTTCCTCACGCTGTCGCTCATGTCTTCCATGAATGTCCCGGTGGATCTGATGGGCGTGATCCTGCCTATCTATGCCGTCATTGACATGATCGAGACCTGCGTCAACGTGTGGTCGGATTCCTGCGTGGCTTCCATGACGGACCATGACCTGCAGGGGCGCCTGCCCGCGATGCCAGAGAATTCCGCTAACTAGTCACTGGCAGCTGCATGGCGGCGGGAATGCCGCCATGCGGTTCTGACAAGGATGCAAATCATTACCCAATACCTGGGGGTAGAGCATGGCTGCGACGCGCAAAGAGCATGATTTTCTGGGCGAGCTGGAAATTCCCGCGGATGTCTACTACGGCATCCAGACATGCAGGGCGGTGGAGAACTTCAAAATTTCCGGGATAACCATATCCTCCTTCCCGCGGTTCGTGCAGGCTTTCGGCTATGTCAAGAAAGCCGCCGCCATGGCCAATATGCGTCTTGGGGTGTTGCCGGAGGAAATCGGCACGTATATCTGCCGGGCCTGCGACAGGGTGATCGCGGGAGAGTTCAACGACCAGTTCCCCGTGGACGTGTACCAGGGCGGGGCGGGGACCTCTTGCAACATGAACGCCAACGAGGTCATAGCCAACGTTGCCCTGGAGATGATGGGCAAGGCGAAAGGGGAATACCAGTTCTGCCATCCCAATAACCATGTGAACTGCTCACAGTCCACCAACGACGTCTATCCCACGGCCATACGCATGGCGCTGTACGCCACGCTGACGGATTTCATGGAGGACATGGAGTACCTTCGTTCAGGGTTCGCCGCCAAGGCGGAGGAATTTAAAAATGTCCTGAAGATGGGCCGTACGCAGATGCAGGACGCCGTGCCCATGACGCTGGGCATGGAGTTTTCCGCATGGGCCGTGACCATTGCCGAGGATATACGCCGCATCGGCGAAGGCCGGGGCCAGATCAGCGACATCAACATGGGCGCCACCGCCATAGGCACGGGCATCAATACCCCGGAAGGCTACGCCCCGCTGGTCACGGAGATTCTTGCCGGCATTTCCGGGCTGCCTCTCGTCATGGCGGAAAACCTGGTGGAGGCGACGTTCGACGCCGGCGCCTACGTGCAGATTTCCGGGCTGCTCAAGCGCTTTGTGGTCAAGCTCTCCAAGATCTGCAACGACCTGCGCCTTCTTTCCTCCGGCCCTTGCTGCGGCCTGAACGAGATCAATCTGCCGCCGCGCCAGCCAGGCTCGTCGATCATGCCCGGGAAGGTCAACCCGGTCATCCCCGAGGTGGTCAACCAGGTATGCTTTGACGTTATCGGCCGCGACGTGACCATTTCCATGGCAGCGGAGGCGGGACAGCTCGAGCTCAACGCCATGGAGCCGGTCATCGCCTACTCGCTGTTCTCCTCGATACGGCATCTGGGCAACGCCTGCCGCACGCTACGCGATCTGTGCGTGGAAGGCATCACTGCCAACGCCGACCACTGCCTGTACATGATGAAGAACGCCATCGGCCTTGTCACTGCGCTCACGCCCTACATCGGCTATGAACGCGCCGCCATGATTGCCAGGGAGGCCAAGGACAACGGCATGTCCGTGTATGACCTTGTGGTGCAGATGGAGTTCATGACTCCGGAGGAAATGGAAGAGGTGCTCAGCCCGGAGCGCATGCTGCGTCCCGGCGAGGACAAGGCCTTGCAGGAAAAAATCGCCAGGCGCTTTTCCAGCGCGAAGTGAAGGATGTGGCGGTCCTCCGGCATCCCCGGACGGAGAGGAGCTTCATGCGCTACGCACTGCTGTGCGCCGATCTGGATGGCACGCTTTTGACCGGTAGGAAAACGGTCAGCCGCCGGACACGGGAAGTCCTTCTGCGCAAGCAGCAGGAAGGACTGACCGTCGCCCTGGCCTCGGGGCGCACAGTGCCGGGCATCATGCCTGCCGCACGCGCGCTGCAACTTGACGCATTCGGCGGCTATGTGCTTGCCTTTAACGGCGGCAGGATCGTGGCTTGCTCCACCGGCGAGACGGTGCGCAGCATATGCATCCCAGACGGGGCGGCGAACGAGCTTTTCCGCATGGCCCGCAGCCGTGGCTGCGACCTGGTCACGTACAGCGGTGCAGAAGTGATCACCAATGCCATGGATAACGCCTGGGTGCGTTATGAGGCACTGTGCAACGGCCTTTCCCTGCGGGCTTCAGCAGATTTTTCCGAATTTTCCGGCGTCCCGCTGAACAAATGCCTGATGGCTGGGGAGCCCGAGACGATCGCCCTCCTCGAGGGGGAGGCTACCTCCGCGTTCGGCACGCACATGGATTTCTACCGCTCCGAGCCGTTCTTCCTGGAATGCATGCCGCGTGGCGTTGACAAGGGCAGCTCGCTTGCGTTTCTTGCCGGAAACCTCGGCGTCCCCATCCAGGCGACCATCGCCTTCGGCGACGGCTACAATGATCTTACCATGATCGCGCGCGCCGGCATGGGCGTGGCCATGGCCAACGCGCGCCCGGAAGTGCGCGCCGCCGCGGACTATGTCACCGGCACCAACGAGGAAGACGGGCTGGCCCTGGCCGTGGAGCGCCTCTGCGTTTAGCGTTGCCTGGATCCGGAGCCTTGCCCTTATTTTCCCTGCAGCAGATCCGCAGCCCCGTCGAACAGTTTTGAAAGGATGCTGCCCAGCCCGTTGATGACGTCCTCCGCGACGCTTTTCCATCCGGGCATGCTTTTCCGCGCGTTTTCGACCCCCTTGTCGACCCATTGCCTGACGGAAGAACCCTCGCGTTTTCCCCGTTCAGGATCAAGCTCGCCGATGAATTTTTCCACGGCGCTGCTTGCCGAACCGCCAAGGGCCTTGCCGATTTTTTCCAGCTGGCTCATCAGGACATCGGTCTGGCGGGCCGTAAGCCCTTTTTCCCGTCCCCCGTCCAGAAACGGCCTGACTTCCTTTTCAAAGACAGGGGCGGGGAGGGCTTTTTTCAGCCCGTCAACAGCGCTTTCGCTGAGAGTCACCATGACACTGGGGGCGGAGGGGACCTCAGTCTGCTGCTTCTGGTAAAAATAGAAGGCGCACATCCCTAAAAGGACAAGAACGAGCATCGCGCGGATCATGGCTTTTCCCTGAGCGCCGTCCAGCTTGCCCGCCGGCTGAGAAGGAGGCGCTGCCTATCGATTGGCTGTTTTTTGCTGGCAGTCCCGTCCCGGCACGGTGCGGCCGCAGCACACACTGCCTTGGGGATGCGGGACTTCTTCTTACTTGATCCTGATTTCGATGCGCATGCCGAACTTTTCTTCCAGTGCGATGATTCTGTCGCGCTTGTGGTTGAGCACATACAGCGCTAGTTCTGCGTCGCATTCATAGGAGAACGGGGCATGGTCAGGGCGCTGCTCGCCTTTCTTGCCCTTGCCTCCGTCCTTCAGCTTGCCCATTTTGATTTCCATGTCGCGGAGGGCCTGCAGCGACTGCCATTCCATGTTCCTGCGCAGCCCTGTGCCGTGGCAGTGGGGGCAGGGCTCCATGGAAATGGAAATCGCAGACGTGCCCGTGCGCTGGCGCACCAGCTCCAGGAGACCGAAGGAGCTCATATGGCCTATGTCATGGCTGGCCTTGTCGCGGCGCATCGCGTTGCGCAGGGTGCGCTCCACCTCGGCGCAATGATTTTTTTCGCGCATTTCGATGAAGTCGATGACGACTTGCCCGCCGATGTCACGCAGGCGAAGATGCCTGGCTATGGCCTCAGCTGCCTCCATGTTCGTGCGGAACACCATGGATTCGAAACTGCTCTTGCCCTGAGTCTTGCCGGAGTTGATGTCGATGGCCATGAGCGCTTCCGTCTGGTCAAAGACGAGGCGGCCGCCGGAAGGCAGAAGGACTTCCCTGCTGGTCACGCTGTCCAGCTGCTTGAGGATGCCGAAGTGCTCCCACATGCCGTGCCGCTGATCCTTGTGCAGCTTGACGATATCCTTGCCGGGGAAGATGATCCCTACGGTTTCTTCCAGCCGCTTCTGGGTGGCCTCGTCATCCGTCCAGATCTCCGTGATGCTTTCGGAAAGATAGTCGCGCACGGCCCGGGAGGCGAGGTCCGCCTCCTGGTAGATGATGGACGGGCTCTTTTCCTTGGCTGCCTTCTCCAGAATTTCCCCGTACATTTTCTTGAGGAACTGCAGGTCCTGCTGGATGCTGTCGGTGCTGGCCCCCTCGCTCGCGGTGCGGATGATGACGCCCATGTTCTCGCCGGGCTGTATGCCGGCGATGAGTTCCTTGAGCCTTGCGCGCTCAGCCTGATCCGTTACTTTGCGGGACACGCCGATCTGCTCCTGCCCCGGAGTCAGCACGAGGAAGCGGCCTGCTATGGAGAGCCATGTGGTGAGGAAGGCGCCTTTGGATCCGGAAGGTTCCTTCACCACCTGGACAAGGATTTCCTGCCCGATTTTGAGGGCTTTCTGGATGGGCGGGTATTTGGCGCCGGGGCCTTCCTCATGCGGCACAAGGTAATATTCTGGATGCACCTCGTCGATCTGCAGGAACCCATTTTTCCCATTGCCGAAATTGACGAAGGCAGCCTGCAGGTTGGTGTCGATGTTGTTGATCACACCTTTGTATATGTTGCCGCGGATTTTGACCTGATGCGCCATTTCCACGAAATATTCCGTGACCTGGCCGTCTTCGGTAATGACGACCTCAGCCTGCTCTCCAGGCACGACGCTGATATAGAGAACGCGGCGGACCTTTTTGCCTCCGGCGGCATTTTCCTGCCGCGCGGCATTCTTCTGCTCTGCACGGGCAGCGCGGATCTCGCGCGGCGTTTTGCGCATGCGCCGTCCCGGCTTGCCGTCTTTTCCAGGCAGAGCGGCGGGGGCACCGATGCGGTTGCCGTTGACGGCGGCGTCGAGCGCTTCCAGGTCTTCTTCCTGCAGATCATCAGAAAACTGGGGCAGGGCCATGGGCTGGCCGGGCAGCGCAGGCTGCGGGCCGTCTTCTTCCAGGATGAATTCCGCCTCCTGGCTCTGCGCCTGGGCTATGCCGAGGATGCTGTCATTGAGCACGGCTGCAGTGTATTCGCCCTCGTCCTGGCGGAAGCCGATGGCCGCGCGCCTGCCCCGGCGGGGCTTCTTGTCCCGGCTCTTCCTCTTTCCGTAGGGTGAAGGCTCGAAGGGGGCGGGCAGGACATTGAAGGATTCTTGCTGGAAGGAGTCCGCAAGGTAGGGGGCAGCGTTTGCCGCGGCCTGTCCTCCCGGCGCCTGGCGGCCCCGGCGCGTACGCCGCTGGCTGCGCACGTCTGCCGGCGTTTCGCTCTGGTATGGAAGAATGCTGGAGACTATGCCTTCATCAGGCCAGTCAGGCTGGCCATCGCCGGTAAAGCGCTGACGCTGCGGTTCAGCGCGGTTGCCCGCGTTATCGTCTTTTTCCTCCTCCTGCGCGGGGCGCTTGACGGCAGCAGGTGATGCGGCCGCGCTTTCATCGGAGGGTTGGGTGCTGGCGGCATCCGACGCCGGCATTTTCTTTGCTGCAGCCCTGCGGGGTGTGCGCTTAGGCGTTTTGCCGTTTGTCTTCCTGCTTTCTTCTGCTTCCTGCACGCTGCCGCTGTCAGCAGCAGGCTGGTCAGCCGTGGCAGGCTTTTCCTCAGAGGCCTTTGCCGCCGCTTTTGCGCGGGAAGAAGGTTTGCGGGCGGATTTCTCCTCTTCGGAGGAAGCTGCCGCAGCCGTGCGCCTGCGCGGTGCGGAGCGTTTTTTTGCTGTGTCTGAGGGTGCATCTGCAGCCGGGATCTGGGCGTCGGCTGCCGTTACCTCATCCTGCATCGCCGTTTTCTTCGAACTGCGGCGCGTTGTCTTTGTTTCCGCTGTGGCGGCAGCGGATTTCTTCCTGGTCCTCTTTGCCGGAATGGCAGAGTTTGCTTCGCTGATTTCAGGGTTCTGACTCATATTCTCCTCAAAAAATGCATGGAGCCGTTCCTGGCCGCAGGGAAAGCCGCCGTCAAGGGAGGGAATGATGCGCAGGCATTAAGGCAATGCGCATATGCGGCGAAAGGAACGCTGAAAATGGATGATCGTTCATGGCGCGTGGCAGATGCTGGGGCGCGCCTGAGGCAACATAATGGCATGGCACGTGCGAAACAGATGTTTCTCCTGAGCGCTGTCAGTGTCGGCCAGCCGTTCCTAAAACATTTTCTGGAATGCTGAGGGGTGTTTCGGGCGCGCTCCGCAAAAGTCAAGCTGCGGCGCATGGAACGCTTCTTCCAGAGGGGAAAGTTCCGCTGCCCTCGTCAACAGCCCGCTTCTGACGCGCCGGATAACGAAAGAGCTTATCCTCCGGTCTCGCGTACAGAAGCCTGATCCCGCCGCCGGACTGGTGGCTTCATTGCGGTAGCCGGCGGTCGAAAAAATACGCAGAAAAACTGCTGGACGGCACTATAGAAAAATTTTTTTCGTTTGACAAAGGGAAAGATACGCACAACGTTAAAAAAAGGAGCGGGTATGGAAGAAAGCATTGAGGAAAGCAAGCGCTCCCTGCGCCAGCGTTTTTCGGTGCGGCGCAAGGAACTGCTCGCCGGCGAGGAAGGGCACCGGCGCAGCGTGGCAGTGCAGCATGTCCTTCTGCAGAGTGCGCCGTGGAGAGAAGCGCGCAGGGTAGTGCTGTACTCCGCCCTGCCTTGGGAAGTAGGCACGGACATCCTGCTTGAGGAAGCGTGGAGGGATGGTAAAGAGGTGTTTTTGCCCCGCTGCCGTCCAGGCATCAGGGGGATGATGGACATGATAGCCTGCGGATCCCGCAGGGAACTGACCGTTTCTCCCATGGGCATCGCCGAGCCGAACCTCCTCCCTGATTCCCGATTGCTGGATATGCATGGAAGGAAGGAGGAAACGCTTGTCGTGGTGCCGGCTCTGGCCTTTGACCGTCATGGTTTCCGGCTGGGCTATGGCGGAGGGTATTACGACCGCTTCCTGGAAAATGCGCAGTGCGTGTCCGTGGGGCTTGTCCTGAAGGATCTGCTGGCTGATGAGAGCCTGCCCCGCGACGCATGGGACAGACCGGTGTCGTGGCTTTGCACTGAGGAGGGCGTTTTATGCTGCATGGAATGATTCCGTTTTGGTTCCCGGGAATCGCACATGTCCGCTGTGCCTTCGGCACGAGGCACTATGGCAGCGTCACGCTGACGCCAGGTCCTGGAAAGGCAACCGCTGAACAGAACAGGCGCAGGCTTGCCGGCCTGCCCGGCGCAGAGGGCTTTGCCGAAGCCAGGCAGGTGCATGGCAGGAGGATATGCTACGAGCCCTGCATGCAGGATCCGGGACTGGAGCCCGCGGAAGAAGCCGATGGCCTGGCCTGCTCGCGCCAAGGGCTGGCGCTGATGATCAAGACTGCCGACTGCCAGCCCATCCTGATAGCACATGAGGACGGGAAGCATATCCTGGCGCTGCATTGCGGCTGGCGCGGCAACCGCATGGATTTTCCCTGCCTCGCCGTGCTGGAGTTCTGCGCGCACTACGGGCTGGATCCCGGCGCGCTATGGGCCGTGCGAGGCCCCAGCCTCGGCCCTGCGGCTGCGGAATTTGTGCATTTTAAGCAGGAGTGGGGCGATGACTACCTGCCGTGGTACCGCGAGCGAGAGCGCGCGATGGATCTGTGGTCTCTGACCCGCAGCCAGCTCGCACGCGCCGGCATTCTTCCGGAGCGCATCCTCGGGATGGACCTGTGCACGTTTGAGGGACATGAAATGTTCTTTTCCTACCGCCACGCACGCGCCTGCGGAAGCGAGGACGGACGGCAGGCGAGCCTAATTTGGATCACTCAAAAATAACGCTTTATTTTTTTTAAAAAGAAGCATAGTTTTTGCCGCTGCGTTTCCCCCATCCGCTGCCAAGGAGAGGTTGGCCGCGGAAGGTCCTTTTGCGTGCCTGGGGGCGGCGTTAATCTTTCCGGCCCACGCCGGATAATTTCCTGGAGAGGATCTATGAACGTATCTCACTGCGCAATGCGCGGGATTCGCCGCGCCGCCCGCGGGGCGGCTGCGGCCTGCGCTTTCCTTGCGCTTTTCGGTGCAGCGCTTCTCCCGTCCCAGGCCCAGGCTGAAGGCTTTGCCGTGACGGAATGGAGTGCCCGCGGCATGGCCCTCGGCGGAGGCATCACGGGCGGCATGGTGGCCCGCGCCGACGACGCGACGGCCATGGCCTACAACCCCGCTGGAATCACACAGATTCCCGGAACGATGGCACAGGCGGGCATTTCCCTTGCCATGCTTAACTTTGATATCTCCCGCAACGACACTGGCACGTCCGTATCCAGCGCGGACCAGGTCTTTCCCATCCCGCATATCTATGTGACACATCAGCTCAATGACCGTGTCTGGCTTGGGATGGCGACCTTCACCAGGTATGGCCTGGGCTCGAAATTCCCCAACAACTGGGGCGCGCCGGTACCGGGCAAGACCCCTGGGACGTTCCCGTTTGGCGGCGCGGCACTGCCCGCCTCCGGCGTGATCAAGTCCGTGAAGCTGATTTCTTCCACGATCAATCCCAACATCGCCTTCAAGATCAACGATACGTGGTCTGTGAGCGCTGGCGTCAGCTACACCTGGGGCTACCTGACCATCAACCAGCAGTACAACGTGCTTTCACCCTATGGCGCGGGGCACGCTGATGCCCGCATCCATTCCGAAAACGGCTATGCCTTTGGCTGGAACCTGGGGCTGCACGCGCGCTTCAGCGACCAGTGGAGCGCCGGACTTGCCTACAGGGCCAAGGAAAACATGACCTTTTCCGGCAAGACGCGCTTCCGCCACAGCGGTGCGCCGGCAGTTTCCAACGTTATGCAGACATTCATGCAGAGCTGTGATTCCCGCGGCAAGCTCAAGGTCCCGGACACCCTGACCTTCGGCGTGATGTACAAGCCCCTGCCCAACCTGAGCTTCGAGGCAGATCTCGGTTATACGGTCTGGAGCCGCTACCGCAACCTTTCCATTTCCATGGCCAACGGCACGCCGCCGTATTTCGAACAGAAAAACTGGAAGGACGGATGGACGTTTACCATAGGAGCGGAATACCGCCCCGTGGACTGGCTCGCCCTTCGCGCCGGCTATACGTATGAGACGTCTCCCTTGCAGGACGACAGATGCTACGATTACCTCGTGCCTTCCAACGGCCGCAGCTACTATACCGCTGGCGTTGGCTTCACGCATGGCAACTGGTCTCTTGACCTGGCTTACATGTACATCTCCGTAAAGAACGTCAACTACCCCAGTTTCGGCGGCGTCGGCAAGGTCGAGAACGGGATTATCAAGGAATATGCCGGCAAGGCGCACAACAGCTACTGCCACAGCGCCGCCATGACCATCGGATACCGCTTCTAGGTCACGCGGCATATTGCGGAAAAGGAGAGGCGCCCTTTGGGGCGCCTCTTTCCATTGCTGTTGCCGGCGGGACGCCTACGGCGCCACGGGCGTGATGATGGGCAGCTTTTCTGGCGCTGTCACCTTGACGCCGTGCTCAATGACGGCGGTCTTGCGGGATGGGATGGTCAGCTCCCAGACGAGCTCAGCCTTGCCTTCCCTGGCTGGTGGCGTGGAAGTGTATTCCACCCTGACGTCCTTGTTCACGCTCCGCGGCAGCGGACGTTCCACCTCGACGCGGACGGGCGTTTCCCGGTCGTTGCGCAGGGTATACTGCCAGGCCCATTCCCAGATCTTGTCCTTGCCGATAAAGCCCTGCGTCCCGCTTTTGCGCGGTTCGGTCCTTGCGGCGAGCTGCACGCGCGGATCGTGGCCGAAGGAAAGCTCGACCTTGCCTTTGCGTGGCCTAAAGGTGTCCGTCCCGATGGCCGCGCCGTCAAGGCTCAGCCTGGACTTGCCTTCCGGCCACGCGGCGCCGCCTTCCAGCTCATGCTCGGCGCAGAGGAAGACGCGGGCGTCGCTGTTGAGCGGGCGGACTTTCCAGACGATGTTTTCTTTCCATTCGGCGCTGTTCAGAAGAATGCGGCTCTTTCCCTGGAGCAGCCCCCGCATCACGGGCGTCCATGAGGCGAACGTGCCGGAGAGATCAGCGGATGCAGGCTTCTGTGGGGCGGTGTTGCGCGCCTTCATGGCGCCTGCGGCCATCATGGGGGCCGCGGCAGCATCCTCCATGGCGAAGTTGCGCTCCCTGTGCTGTTGCGCCTCCTGCCCGATGTTCCAGGAACGCAGCGCCGGCGGGCGCACGCCGCCGCCTGTCCCCGTGGTGACGAGCTGGATTTCCGTGCCCTTCCAGTCAAAGCAGGAAGACTGCTGCACCACGGCCTCCAGGCGCACCTTGATCGTTCCCGTGCCGTCTTGCTGCGGGAAGCATTCGATATTGTATTCCGGGTGCCACGAACAGTCCGGAATTTTGTAGCTGTAGTCAGCGGAGACGCTGGTCCCGGCATCCTCGGACAGCGCGGCGGTGACAAGCGTGCGTAGTTCTTTCTTTTCCGGATAGGCGCCAAGCGTGTCCTGCAGGACCTTGATCCGCTGCTTTATGCCGGTGTTTTCCACATGCAGCGCCTGGATGTCTATTCCGCGTGAGATGTCCTCTGCCCCGTATTCTATCTTCGCGAGGATAGCCTTTGATTTGCCCTCCAGCTCGGCGATCTCTCCTTCAAGAACGGCACGCTCGCGGGTGAGCTCGCCGTCAGGCGAGCCGATGACGATGCGCTGGGACATCCTGAGTATCTGCGGTCCTTCCAGGCGTATCTGGAAGTCGGCCGCGTTGGAGGGGAGGAGGATGCGTATGCACGGCGCTCCGTCAATCGACTCCACGGGGATGGACGTGCGCACGAACAGTGTGGCCGTGGAGGGCGAAAGGACAGCCTTGGCAGGGGAGGTCAGCGAGGGCAGGGATGGTTGCTGGTCCGCGTTGGCTGCCAGAGGAAGCGCCAAGAGGGCAAAGACTGCAAGGTAATGCTTAACCATGGAGTTCTCCAGTGCGTGAGATGGATGCGGGGGTGTTTCGATACTGGTTTCCTGTATGGCCGGGCAGGCGCGGTATTTTCCCTAGCTGCTTCAGGCAGGAAGAAGGGGTGCGGCCGCCTGCCCGGCTGGCAAAGAGAAGGATCGTCACTGCCCGGCAAGAGGCGTTATGGACGAGAGCATGGACTGCTTTTCCTGCCTGATGACGGAAAGCTCGTATTCCATCTGGAGGCGGTTCCAGAAGCGGGCGTCGTTGCCAAAGAACTGGGCAAGCCTTGCCGCCGTGTCAGAAGAAATGCCCCTGCGCTCATTGACGATGTCGAGCATGCGGGAAACAGGGACGGATATGGTCAGGGCGATCCTGTTGGAGGAAAGCCCGAGGGGCAGCATGAACTCCTCGCGCAGCACTTCTCCGGGATGGGATACGATCCGCTGCTGATCTTCCGCCGGGGCGCAGAAGGAGTCCTGCGCAGCCTGGTCCCTGGCAATGCGGACGTTGGCAGCGCCCCGGCCTAGCCAGAGAAAATGCAGAAACCAGCCTTTTCCCAGGGGAAGAGCGCATTTCTTCGCGCCGGCTCTTTGCTGGAAGGGACGGCAGTACTGGATGTCTTTCGGCGAAGACGCGCAGTTGAGGAGGTCCAGCTTGCGCAGCGCCACGTACGCGATATCCCCGAAAGATGAGGCGTGGCCGGTGATGAACAGATCTTTTGTCTCGGGGCAGCCAAAATCAACGATCATTCCTGCCTCCTTCTATGGCTGGGCGGTTTTTCCACAATCATACATAACTGGAGGGGCAAGTCAATAAACACTGCGCGCCGGATGATGTAATCCGTGCACGGCCTAGCCCGCCAGAGCGCGTACGGCATCGACAAGCAGCTTCGTTGCGATGATATACAGAACGCAGGCAAAGAATTTTTTCAGGCGCGGCACGGGCAGCCTGTGCGCAATGGAGGCCCCGAAGGGCGCTGTGAGCGTGCTCACGGCGACGATCCCGGCGAGGGCGGGCAGATAGAGATAGCCGAGTGCGTACGGAGGGAGACCTGCTATGTTCCATCCGTTCGTGACATAGCCGAGGCAGCCGGCCACCGCTATGGGGAAACCGATGGAAGCGGAAGTGCCGATGGCCCTGCGGATATCCACGTTATGCCAGACAAGGAACGGCACGGAGAGGGTCCCTCCGCCGATGCCGACAAGGCTGGATACGCCTCCGATGACCAGCCCGGCTCCGGTCAGTCCTGCAAAGCCGGGAAGCGTCCTTGACGGATTGGGCTTTTTGTTCAGCAGCATGTTGGTCGCGACATAATATAAAAAGACGGCGAAGAAGAGCTGCAGCCATTGCCCGGGAATCTGCGCCGCGATAAACGAGCCGCAGTAGGTCCCGATAAGTATGCCTATCGTGATGCCGCGGAAGATACGCCAGTCCACGCATCCTTTCCTGTGATGCGCGAGGGAACTGGAAATGGCCGTGAAAATAATGCTTCCGAGCGATGTCCCGATGGCCATGTGCATCGCAACGTCAGGAGGTATACTCTGCCAGTGGAACGTGAAGACCAGCATCGGCACGATGACTGCGCCTCCGCCTATCCCGAGAAGACCTGCGAGAACGCCGGCGACGGCGCCCACCATACTGTAAAGAAGCAGTGCTGCGAGCATAAGACGGGAACCTTTAAATCGAGAGTGTTGGCATGGCGTATGATACAATTAAGCGAGATTCCGTCAATCCCGCCTGCAGCGCTTCCGGGCTCTGTTTGACATGGGGCAGGCTCTGTGGAAAGGTAAGCGTGCCGTCACATGGCGGCGAATCCATGCCCTTCACGGTGAAAGGAGCGAGCTGCATGCCTGTTATCACCCTTCCCTTTGGCATGTTCGAGGCGAACTGCCACATCGTTCACAACGGCAGGGATGCCGTTGTCTTTGACCCCTCTGACGAAACCGATTCCATCCTCGATGCCATTGCCCGCAACGGCCTCCAGCTGCAGGGCGTGGCACTGACTCATCTGCATGTTGATCATTGCCTTGGCTGCGCGCCGTTCATCAGGACAACGGGGCTTCTCCCTGTCGTTGGCAGGGAGGACTGGGAGCAGCGGGATCGCCTGCTGTGCAAGGGCATGTGCTTCGGCATGGCGGTAGAGCCATTTTCTGCCATGCCTGTAAGCGCCGGTCCCCTTTCATGGGGCTCGCTGGAATGTGAGGCATTGAAGGCCCCCGGCCATTCGCCCGGAAGTCTGTGCTATTACTTCGCAAGCCTGGGCATCGTGATTTCCGGGGACGTGCTTTTCTACCATTCCGTGGGGCGCTCCGACCTGCCGGGCGGAAATATGGCGCAGCTCATGGCTTCCATACGCGGCCAGCTGTACACGTTGCCGGGGAGCACCGTCGTTTATCCCGGTCACGGCCCTTCCACGCGTGTGGACGATGAGATGCTGAGCAATCCCTTCTGCCCGGGGCGTGCGTGACAGAACGGAGAACCGCCGTGGAGTATTCTGCATTCATAGCGGCATGCAGCCCGCGCAGGGGCGGCAACAGCGATGCCGCGGCGGCGGCCGCTCGTCTCGCGCTGCATGATCCGGTATGTTCCGCACGCATCGCCGATGCCGGCGTGAGGCCCTGCACGGGCTGCGGGTACTGCCGTTCCCATCCCGGGGAATGCGCTCAGGACGGCGGGGGCGATGGCGCTGCGAGCCTGTATGCATGCGTTGCCAAAGCCCGGCTGACCATCGTGGTCTCCCCTGTATATTTTTACCATGTGCCATCCCAGGCCAAGGCCTGGATCGACAGAGCCCAGCGCTTTTGGGAGATGCCACCGGCGATGAGGCCGGCGGCTGGCAGGCGGTTGACCGCCATTTTCATCGGCGCCAGGGAGCGCGGTGAGAAGCTTTTTTCCGGGGCTGGACTGACGCTGCGCTATATGGCCCTTGCGATGGGCATGGAATGGATCCCTCCGCTGTGCCTGTATGGCTATGACGGACCGTCCGTGCTCAGGGAGGACAGGGCGGCGCTGGAACGCATCAGAGCGTTCGTTACCCATGCCTGGCAAAACCTGGGGTGACCGTGGCGTTGTCCCGCGCCTCTGTTTCTGAACGATGCACAGCGGGGCTCTGGCATATGCGCCGCCATGGCGTTCCTATTCCTCAGCCGCACCGGCGCGGGAGCGCGGATGGGCCCTAGGTTCCTTCGGATGACTTTATGGAAGCGCTTGCCGATGCTTTGGTTCGCTGTTAGTATCCTTGCTCCACAGATTGGATACAGGAGCCATTATGCTGCCTATTGCCCCTGACGCGCCCTGGCTTGCGCCCCTTGCCGGTTGGTCCGACCTGCCGTTTCGGCTTTTATGCCGTGAACAGGGCGCGGCGGTATGCTGTACCGAGATGGTGAGCGCCAAAGGGCTTGTATACGGAGGCAGGAATACCAGTGACCTGCTCGCCACTACGGATGACGGGGACATCGTCCCCAGGGATCAGCCGCTTGTCGTGCAGATTTTCGGCGCCGAAGCCGACTTTATGGAAAAGGCGGTGGCCATGTTGCGCGCAAGGGGCTTTTCATGGTTCGATGTGAACATGGGCTGTTCCGTGCCTAAGGTCACGAAGACTGGCGCAGGCGCGGCCATGCTGCGTGACATGCCGAACGCGCTGCGCGTGGCTGAGGCGGTTGTCCGTGCCGCAGGCGCCGGCCGCTGCGGCTTTAAGCTGCGCCTGGGATGGGATGCTGCCCATGAGGTTTACCTGCCTCTGGCAAGGGCGCTGGAAGATCTGGGCGCGGGATGGGTGACGCTGCATCCGAGGCATGCCACGCAGGGCTTTTCCGGGGCGCCGCGCACAACAGCCATAGCGGAAACCGTCCAGGCTCTTTCCATCCCTGTCATCGCAAGCGGGGATCTTTTCACGGCGGACGACGGAGTCCGTTTGCTGCGGGAAACCGGCTGCGCCGCGGTGATGTACGCACGCGGCGCGCTGAGGGATCCGCGCGTTTTCACGATGCATGGCAGGGTGCTCGCAGGGCGAGACAGCGCCCAGGAAGCGTCATTGTCCGATGACAGAGCCGCGCTGGCGCATCTGATGCGCAGGCATGCCGCCCTGGCGAGGCGTTATTCACCACAGGGTGCTTTTTTGAAAATGCGCACGTTTCTGCCACGGTACGCCAAGGGGACGGAAGGCGCCAAGGCATTGCGCCAGCAGATCATTTCCTGCGCCAGCTGGGACGAAATGGAACGTGCCATCGACAGATTTGAAGCCGGAGCAGACAGCAACGGAGAGGAACATGCCTGATAAAGTGGACTTGCGAGAACTGCCCTGGCCGGCGCTGGAGCGCTTTGTCGTTGAGGAACTGGGCTGGAAACGCTTCCGTGCCATGCAGATATGGCAGTGGATATGGGCCCGGAATGTGGTGGACATCGCTGCCATGACCGACCTGTCCGTGCATGACAGGGAGCAGCTGGCGGACCGTGCCACAATCGGGACGCCGCGCATAGCGGATGTCCGCGTAAGCGGTGACGGGACGACGAAATTCCTTCTTGAACTATGCGATGGCGAGCTTGTGGAGACCGTGCTCATTCCCAGCGACGCGCCGCAGCGGCCCGGCGATCTGACGGTGCGCATGACGCAGTGCATCTCCACGCAGGTCGGCTGCCCCATGGGGTGCTCCTTCTGCAGCACGGGCAGGCTGGGATTGAAACGCAATATGACCATGGGAGAAATTTTAGGCCAGGTACAGACAGCGCGTGCCTATGTGCAGGATACACGCCCCGAGCATCCCATCATCCGCAACCTGGTGTATATGGGCATGGGGGAGCCTCTGCTCAATCTTGAAGCCGTACTGGATTCTCTGAAAACGCTGGAGCATCCGCGGGGACTGGCCTTTTCTCCCAGGCGCGTCACCGTTTCTACCTGCGGCATAGAGAAAGGGATGCGGGAGTTCGGCGAAAGCGGCCTTGCCTTTCTTGCTGTCTCTTTGCATGCGCCCAATCAGGAACTGCGGGAGAAGCTTATGCCGAGGGCGGCCGCATGGCATCTGGATGACCTTGTGGCCGCACTGGAATCGTATCCTCTGAAGACGAGGGAGCGCATCACGCTGGAATATCTCGTGATTGCCGGACTGAACGATCAGCAGGAGCATGTGCGCCAGCTCGCGCGCATCTGCGCACGGCTCAAGGCCAAGCTCAATCTTATCCCGTATAATCCGACGCCGGGAGCGCCATACCTCGCCCCTTCGCCGGAAGAATTGCTGCGTTTTGAAAAAGCCCTTTGGCAGAAGGGTATCACGGCCATTGTCCGTAAAAGCAAGGGGCAGGACATCGAGGCCGCCTGCGGCCAGCTGCGCGCCGCCCATGAAGAGAGGTTGCCGGCCATGTGACCTTCCGGAAAATGCAGCTGCCTCCGGATGCGTTTCAGTATGGGGACATTGTAAGCCCTTGAAGCATGCGCGGCGGATCGCACGCCTCGTGCTGTGCGTCTGGGCAGCGGTAACGAAAACAGGCCGGCGGGAATTACCCG
>JAEEGL013449126.1_pt1 | contig 22888 bp, 13 predicted proteins | sample 9134231 | NCBI WGS metagenome assembly JAEEGL01 (sample SAMN16246548, study PRJNA631951) | gut metagenome | biome: gut microbiome; feature: rumen; material: fiber-attached | host: Bos | place: Iran: Karaj | collected 2018-10 | reverse complement strand
TTAATAGAAAAGAGTTTACGAAAAAAGTTAGTTTAGGGAATGGGGGAGGGGTGTTGGTGATGGGGGATGGCGCCCCATCCCCAATCCCCAATCCCCAATCCCCAAATAATTTTTTTAAACAATTTTTATTTTGAAAATTTATTATTACTATTTTATATATTTTTTTTAGATTTATTTAATTTATTTTTAAGATTACAATGTTAAAAAATAAAATAAAAAAAAAATTAATGATAAATATTTTTTAATTTATTCAAAGAAAAAAAGGAAATAAAATAATTATTGATGAAATGGAAAAAATGGGAAAAACTTTAGGAATAAAAATATAATAATTTTTAGATGTGCTTTTAAAAAATGGAAGAAGTAATTTAATTAGAATATATTAATGGATTAATAATAAATTTTGTATAATAATTAAAATGATATTAAAAATCAAATTATAAGAATTAAAGAAAAATTCCTTGATTTAATTTTAATGAATGTTATCAATTTATAATAATAAAATTTAACTTTAAATATTATAGAAGTTTATTTAAAGATTAATTGAAAAATTATTAAATACCAAAAGTTAACAAGTAATAACTTTTCATTAAATTTATAGATTGATGATTCTGATTATCCTATAACCATTTTTATATTTAATGAATGGTATATTGTTTTAAAAATAATCCCAAGGAAAAAAAATGAAGAATAATAAAAAATATTTAAAAAAATAAAAAAATATATTAAAAATATTAATTAAATTTAAAAAAAAATGAAAGATACTTTAAGTTCAAATTCCTATAGTATAAAATCATCATTACTTACAGACGAAATGTTGCTCCAGCGTAGAAAAAAGGAAAAATATGCATTAATATTAGGATTAATATCTCAATTTTTATGGGCTTTAAATAGTATCCAATTAAAAACATATAGACTATGGTTTCCAAATTCATATTCGAACAATAGTTTAGTGTTTTGGAGAAGTCTTCCAATATTTGTTTTAGGATATTTCATATGTAAATATAAACAAATTCAAATAACACCTCATTCAAAAATAAAACATATATATTGGTTTTTTTTTCGTTCATTTGGAAATTATATGACAATATATTTATGGGTAATAGTAATAACATATTTTAGAGTTTCGACTTGTCAATGTATTTCAGGTTCACATCCCGTTATTGTTATTTTTTTATCTATTTGGATATTACATGAAAGTTTTTATATTAGGTATTTAATTGGTGTTATTTTATGTTTATTAGGAACTGCTTTAATTGTTAATAATGAAACTAAAAAAGATTCTAAAGTAAATGTTCAAAATAATAATATTTTAATTGGTATTATTATTGCTTTAACTCATTTATTTCTTTTCTCTTTTTCTACTATGGGACAAAAAATATTAAGTAAACAAGGAATGCATGGTGATGAACAGAATTATTATTTAGGTTTATATAATTCTTTACCTGCTTTATTTTGCATGATTATTGAAAATCATTATGGCATAAATAATATATTTTATGTTTTATATTGTATTTCTAATGGTATTTTATTCTATTTAGCTAATTTTTTAACTGCTTTAGCTTTAGAAAATATTTCCATGAGTAAATTTCTTCCTATGACTTATATGAATACTGTCTTTATTTTTATTATGGGTTTTATCTTCTTACATGAAAATGTTTATTTTACTGATATTTTAGGAAGTTTACTTATTATGGGATTTCAAATTTATAATGTTTTAATTCCTTGTGGAAAAGTTGTTGATCCTAATAAAATCAATAATGCTACTCATGTCCAAAATCAATGAAAAAAGTATTTGTTTTGTTTTTTTATTATTATTATTTTTTTTATGGCTTTATTTTGTATTTATTATTTAAATTTGATAATTTTTTTGTATATATTTTGATTAGAGTTAAATAATGCTTTTTAGTATTAAATATTAAAAGATATTTGATTATATATTTTTTTTTAATTCAATTATATTTTTTTTATATGAAAACATTAAATGACTGTGAAATATAAAGGATACACTAATAAAAAATCATATATTTTACAATCTATAAATGAATTTAGAAATTATGTTAATTAAATTAGAATAATAAATTCGAATTTACAAAAATTAGATATTCAAGTGATAAATAAATGTTATAAATTAATAATTTTAATTTATTGGAAAAAGATTGTGAGATAAAAAAATAGAAAATAAATTATATTGTGTAATAATTAATAATTATGTAAATTATTCTAATAAAGAAATTTATACTAATAGAGTATATAATGATAATATTATTAAATATTTATTTAAATTATAATGAAAAAAGACTAAAGAATTTTTAAATGACTATTTAAATCATTCTTATATTAGAAAATATCTCCTTTTTTATCTGAAGAAGAACGAAGAATATTAAAAGACAATAGAAAACATTTTATAAATTAAAAAAAATTTTGTCTTCACCTTCAGAAATCACCTAATGAAACCTAATTTTATTAAAAATGAAAATCCTTTAATTTAAAAATTACGGAAGAAAAAAGATAAATCTTAAAAAGGATTTATAAATGAATAAATGTTCCTTTTTTTTCTTTTTATTAACATAAATTTAAAAGAATATAAATTTATATTTTCCATTCCAAAAAAAATTATAAAATTAAAAAGTATAAAAAATCTCCTAAAAATTATCCTTTAAAGTGTCTTATTAATTTTAGAAAAGAAAAATAAAAAAATAAATAAAATATACCTAAATTTTTAAATTAAAAGTAAATAAAACAATAAATAAAAAATCTAAATTAAACCCCTTAAAAAATAATAAAAAAAAAAAAATTAATATTTATTGTTATCTTCAATAAATTGATTTCTCCATTGTTTAATTGTTCTTTGTTTAAACCTATTCATTTCACCCATAAATTTATTAAATTCAGCATTATCTTTTTGTTCACTTCTTTTAAATAAATTATAACTTCTAGAAGAATAATTATTATTATTTTTATCAAATAAAGAAATAAATTTTCTTTTACCTCCAAAATTTTCAATAGCTTCTTTTTCTTTTAATTTTTCAGTAGCATTAAAAATTCCAGGTTCAATTAAGTTTCTATTAATTTGCTTATTAATTGTTTTTTTTGAAGAAAAATCTAATCCTTCATTATTTAAATTTAAAACTGGTCTATTTCTAAATTTACCAAAATTTTCATTTTTGTCTTTATTAAAAGTATAAGTGAATAAATCTTTTGGATTATTTAAATTTAAAGAATGATAATTAACTATTCCTAAATTTTTATTCATATTTTGAATTTCTCTTTTTATTTTTGAATTTTTTTCTAAATAAGATAAAGAATTAGCAGGAATTAAAAGATTAATATTTTTGTTTTTTGAATGTAATTTATTTGGTGATGTATAAACTAAATAAGATTTATTTATTTTTGTTTGAGAACTTTTATATAAATTATTTCCATCTAAATTATTTAAAGTATTTTGTCTTTGAGTTGGAAAATAAAAAGGACTTTCTTGTGGAGAAAATTCATTTATTAAATCTTTTATTTGTTTATTAACAGACATTAAATTTTAATATATATATATATTTATTTTTTATTATTAAAAATTTTTTTAAATAAAAATTTTATTTTTTTAATAAAAAAACACTTAAAAAAAATATCTTAATAAATAAAATTTTTTTTATCTTCATCACTAATCATATATCATTAAAAGAGAAATAAATAAAAAAGTATAAATTATTCTTCAAGAGTATCATTATTTAAAGGTAAAACATCTCCTCCATTTTCGATAATTTTCAAAGATTCTATAATATGATCATCAATTCCATCCACTTTCATTTTTTTATCTGGATTTAATAATTTAAATATTTGATTCATTCTACAATTTGTTTTTATAATATTTTCAATTCCAAGACAATCTCTAATAAATTCTTCAGATAAACTTAAAATTTTTTTATTTTTAGTCTTACAAGGCATTATTTGAATACAAAAAGAATTACATAATGAAATTTTTGCAAGATTACCATTTTTAATTATTCTCTTTTTTAAACTTTTTTTTTTCTTCTTATTCTCTTCGTTATTCTTATTATTATCATTATCATTATCATTATTATAATTAGCTAATTCAATTTCAATATTATCTTTCTTATTACTATGTTTAGATTGATTAGAATTAAAATTTTTTTCTTCAGAATTTGAATTTAAAAAAGGTTTTCTTAATTTAGGAACAATAGAATCATTATCAGTACTTAAAGTGAAATTATTATAACAATAATTATTATTATTATCTTTAAAAGTAATTTTCTTTTTATTACTTTCATTATGTTTATTAACAATATGACTAAAAATAACATAATTATTTTTAGTAGAAGCAAAAAAAGCCATAAATATACTAAAGCCTCTAAACACTATAGAAGTAATTCCTCCAATTTGAGATAATAATTCTTGTACTGTTGGATAAGTTCTTAAATAAGTATCTACATTAAATGGTGATACATGAAATTTTATTATTCCTTTTGTACTATTATTCTTTTCAGTTAATTCTTTTATCATTATTGATTCATCATAAAATGATATATTTAATTCTGATATCTTTGTTGTTATTATTCCTGTTTTTGTTTGGTAATTTATCATTTTAAAATAATTATCTATTGATGTTAATTGATTGATTGGAATGTTATATTTTTGAGTATAATTTACATAATGTATTGGATTTGTAAAATTATCATGATCTATTTTTGGAATATTAAATAAAAATTCAATTTTTATTTCTTCATTTGATGATTTATTATTAATTTCAAAAGATAAATAAATTTCTTTAGAATTTAATTCATTTGTTAGATTATCTAAATTATTATCATTTAAACAAATATATTCTGATGAAAAAACACAATTAATAGAATTTATCTTCATTTTACTTTCTGTTTCATTATTATAATAATAAGTAACTAAATTAAATTCATAATCATAATTATCAATATCTTTTGATAATATTTTAAAAGCAAAGAGAGTATTCTTTATATTAAAAGAAGAAGATTCTAATAAATTAATCTTATTATAAGTTATACTATAGCTTTTATGACCAAAAAATTTATATAAAACTGAAGCACTAAAAATAATTGTTACCGCTATCATTAATATTGTTAATATAACTCCTAAATAACTTGGTCTTCTTTTTTCTTTAAATACATATAATATTGGGGAAGGACTTAAACAATCTATTTGATAAAATAATCTTTTTTGCATAAAATTACTTGAAAATGTAAACATTTCTTTTATTATTTTATCATTATTTTTGGTTTAATTATAATTATTTAAGAATTTAAAATAAGAAATTTTTATTCTTTTATTTTTATGAGTTAATTAATTATATTTTTTATTTATTTATATTTTTTTTTTATGTTATTTTTAAAAATTTGTCAAAACTCAAATTTTAAAATTTTAACTAAATTACCTAATTTAATATATAAAATTAATATGAAAAAAAACAACCTAAATTTAAGAAAAAGTAAGAAAGAAAAATATAATAAATCTAGGTAAAAATCAAAAAAAAAACAAAAATTCAAAAAATAAGAAATCAAAAAAAAATAGTTTAATAAACTTCAAAAAAATATCATTAATAAAAACAAAAGATTCTCTTCAAAATACAACTTCAAATTTATCAAATGAAAATGATTTTAATGAACCAAATCCAATTATAAATGATGAAAAAAGTTATTATCATAAATTATTGGGAGGAGATTTCATTAAAATTATTATTGGAACAAATCAATCTTTTTTTTTTGAAGAAAAAAATGAGGAAAAAGATTTAAATAATAAAAAAGATATTGAAATTGATGAAGAAGAACAGGAAGAAAAAAATCAATTGAAAAAATTATTAGATAATAAAAAAAAAAATTGTAAATATTTTAAAGTTGTGAATTATGAAAAAATTAAAGAAAAAAAATATAATGAAAATAATAAAATAAATATTAATAATAAAGAAGAACACATTAAATTAAATAATATAAATATTAAAAATGAAAATGTTGATAATAATAATATAAAAAACAAAATTGAAAATAATGAAGAAGAAAAAAATAATTTAAATGAAAAAAACAAAGAAGAAAATATAAAAGAAGAAAATGAAATAAAATTAAATGAAAATTTTATAAACCAAGGTAAAAAATTTATAAAACAATGTTTATCAAAAAGTAAATTAAATGATGAAGAAATAATAGAATTAAAAAGTATTTATTCAGAAATAAGAAAATTAGATTTTGATAAAATAAAAGTAAAAGAAGAAAAGAAATTAAACTTAGTAATAGATTTAGATAAGACATTAATATATGTAACTCAAATAGAAAAAGGTGAAAAATTTAAAGAAAAAAAAGGAGTAATTAACTGTGAATTTTTAAACGAAAATCTATCATGTTCATTTAGAAAAAGCTCAGAAAAATTTTTTTCCCTTTTAAAAAACATATATAAATTTTATATATATACAACAAGTACAAAAGAATACGCAAAAAATTTTTCAAATATAATAGAAAAAAGATATGAAATAAAATTTGAAAATATATTATCAAAATTAAGTATAAATATAAAAGGAATGAAAAAGCGTTTAAGTAATATTCAATTATCAAAAAATAATTCAATCATATTTGATGATAAAATTGATGTTTGGGAAGATGACTTTGAAAATGTTATTGTTTCAAAAAGATTTTTAGATGATTTTATGGTAAAAGGAAAAAAATTATCTGATGATTTCGAAGGAATTTGTTATAATAAAATTAAACATTTTTCACAATATAAAAGTAATATTTCTTACAATGAAAATTCTTGTAAAATTTCCAATGAGAATAAAATTCCTTTAAATGTTGAATTAAATAATGAAAAGCAATTTAATCAATTAGATTATTTAATTCCTTTTTATCAGTTAATTTTTGTTTTATATAATATTTTCAACATTAATGTTGTTGATTCTATTAAATTAATTAGATGTACTGTTTTTTATAAATGTCTTTTTGATATTTCTAATTCTGATTTCACCGAAAAAAATCATTTAAATAATATGATTTATACTTTAGGAGGAGAAATTTGTGATTATAATAGTATTTTTAATGCTACTCATATTGTTATTAATAAAAATAAAATAACTAATCAAAAAAAATCAATTCACGATTTATATAAGAAATATAATGATAAAGCAAAATTCGTTAATATAAAATATATTTTTGATTCATTCTTTTTTTATAATAAAATGGATGAAAATGATCCAGAATATAAAATATCAAATTAATATAATAAAAAAAATTATATATATTTATTGTATAAAAAAACAATAATTTAATTAAATTAAAAAACATAAAAAAAAAATTATAATTTAAAAAAAATAATATTAAAATTAATAAATAATAAACTAATCATCTTTTCCAAAATCATCTTCACTAACATTAATTAAATCACTATATTTAAGATTTTCAATAATAGTAACAATCATATTAATTTGTGTTAAAAGCATTCCATATTGTTTTTTAGACAATTCAGAATCAATAAATAACATACTATAATTCATATTAGAAATCATCATTTTAGGTTTAGCTTTTAAAAAAACATATTGTAAAATAGTAATAGAATCATCAACACCTAATTCATCTTTTCCACTACAAAAAGTAATTGAATTTTGTAATATTCCAAAAGCTTTATTAAAGTATTTAATTTTATCAATAGGAGTTTTTTGATTATCCATTTCATTTATATTTTTCATTGCTGAAATCCATAATTTCTCATTTATCATTTTCTTATCTTTAATAATATTTTCTGGCTTTAAAAAATCTAATCTTAAACATTTATTATAAAATTTTATATCTTTCTTGGTTTGCTCTTCTGGAAATAATTTATTATATAATTTAGATAATATATAATTATCAAGTTCAAAATTCATATTTATAAATTCTTCATTTGTATATTTTGACATTATTGGTTCATTTTTTAATAATTTTTTTAAATATCCAAAATATGTATTTAAAACTTCATTAATTTCTAATTTTTCCTCAAATGCTATTATATCATCATCATCATTATTTTGGCTTTTATTTTTTTCATTTCTAAAATCAGGGAAATTTTCAATAAAAGAATTTATTTTTTTTAAAGCATTTTGACTTGAATCTTGTTCAACAGAAACTTTAATTAATTCTTTTGTTTTTTCATCATATACAGTAATTAATTTAACAGGACAAACTAAAGTATGATATAAATTTTTAATATTATAACATTTTTCCATTTGTTTAATTTGATATAGAGTACTATTAACAATCATATTTAATTTTTCAGCATTTTTTACTTTTAAATAAAAGTGATTAATTAAATTTACTTGAAGATCTTCAATTGAAGATTCAGTTTCATAAATTAATTCAATAAATAATTTATTATAATTATTAAAAGAATAATCAGAAGGAATGGAATCTAAATTTAATTGAAGAAAAGTTGCACAAAATGTTATTTTTTTAGCTTCTTCAGTATGAATATTAAATCCTAATTCATATTTTAATGTTGTTATTATTTGAGGAAGAATAACATTTGCAAAGTCAAAATCTTCTTTTTGAATTATGTTATTTTCTTTATTTTCTAAATTAATATCTATATTTTGTAATGTTGAATTTTCTCTATTTTTTTTCTTTAAAGAATTTATTTGATTCTTTCTTTCTAATAATTGATTATAAAAAGATAATTTATCTGTATTTGAAAAATTTTCTTTATGTAATATATTTACATAACTTAAAACTTCACAACAACATTTTTTAAATTTTGATATTTCACTTTTATCTTTTTCATTATTAAATATTGTATAATTATTAGATGTTATTTTATTAATTTTTGATTCAAATTCTCTATTATAAATGATTTTAGATATATAATTAAATGTTACTTTTTTATTTTTTTCATCTTCAATAAGTAAACTTTGGAAAAACTCTTCAATTAAAATAATACTTTTAAAAAGAGTTATTAAATCAGGATATTCACTTTCGAAAAAATTTTGATTTTTTTTAATAATATCAATAAATATTAAAATAATTCTTCTATCAAAACAAATACTCTGATATAATATCATATCATTTTGATTTTCAGTATAATTAACGTCAATATTTCTAATATTAGTATTTTTTATTTCATTATTATTTTCTCCTTTATAACTATTAAATAATAATTCAATATTTGAAGGTAAAATAACGTTATTTCCAATTTTTAAAAAAAATTCAAAAAATTTTGGCATTAAATCAATAATTAAGTAATTAAAAATAGTATAAGAAGGAATATCATTAGAAAATAAATTACCAGAAACAATTTGATTAATTATTTTAGAAATAACATTTAAATTATTTTTTGTTTTTTCAGAAATTACATTTGAAGTTATTATACCACAAAAATCAGGATTTACTATTGTTGGAAATATTATATTTCCTAAAAAGAATGTTGATACAAACATTAATTTTTCAAAATTTGAAGGTTGAATTTTTATTTTTGAAAATTTATATGAAATTAAATTTGATATTATTTTACATATACATTTTAAACTATATGGTATTGTTGTTATATTTAACATTAAATTATTAAGTAATTTTTCTATTATTCTTTTTGTATTTTCAAAATTTAACATTAAAAGATTTGTTATATCATTATATATTTTAGGAGATTTATTTGTTGATAAAACATTTATTTCTTCTAAAAATTTTTCATTTGAAAATTTTTCTATAATTTCATTATTTGTTGTTAAAAGAGATATTTGTCTATTTAAATAATCACTCATTAATAAATTTACTTCAATATCATTTTCTTTATTTTCTATTTTTTTTTCATATTCACTTAATTTATTTTTTAAATAATTTAAAGTAATATCTTTAGGTTTAAAAAAAGCATCAATTAATTGATTTTTAGTTTCAATAATATCTGAATTTTGTTCTTTTTCATCTTCATTAATATTAAAACTAATATTTTCACTTACTAAAGTATTAACTCTAGTATGAATTGAAGAATAATTTTCATCTACATTTTGATTAAATGTTAAATTAGAATCACTAATTAAATTATTTATATCATAAGTAATTGTTGCAGATTCTTTAAATTGATTTTCATGAAAACTGCTTTTTCTATTATTTTCATAATTTTTTAATTTTTTTAATTCACCTTTTTTTTCTATTAAAAACTCATTAATTTTATAAATTTGAGGTGATAAAGTTCCAATGATAGAATTTTCAATATCTAAAATTAAATCAGATAATATAACACATAAATAATTTCTTATATCTTCTTTTCTTGTAAAATAATTAAATAAATAATTTAAAAAAGTATTATCTAAAAATTTAGCATAAGCAGGATTATCATTTCCTAATAAAGTTAAAGGAACATTTTTTTCAATTATTTTTTCAAGTAATAAATATATTAATATTATAAAATCATCTTGACAAAAAGAAGGATTTAATATATTTTCATAGAAATAATTTACTAAAAAATTAGATAAATAATCATAATTGTCTTTAGGACATTTTTCTATTAAATCAAGTATTTTTTTATTACTATTTCTAAAAGAAAACATAAGTGGAAAAATAAATTCATAACTTGAAGATAAATCAGATTGAATATCCTCACTTAAAATATAATTAATATATTTTTTTTTTAAAACATAATCATATATTTCTTGAATAGAGATTTTACTTTTATAATAATTATAACAATTTTTCTTTATTTGAATTTCCATTTTTTCTTTATTATTTTCAAATCTTTCTTTCATTGATGTAACTTCTTTTAAAAGACTTTGTAAAGTACAAATTTTTTCAAAAGTTGTTGTTTTATTATTATATTCATTTAAATTTGAATTTGATCTTATTAAAGACATTTTATTTATTTTTTCCATATGAGGACCCATTTCAGAATTTGCTTTTGTTGACAATCTTAAATAAGGTTGACTCATTTTTTATTTTTTAATAATTAATACTTTTATTTTTTTATTAATTAGAATAATTTAAATTTTTTTTCATTTTAATAAACAAAAAAATATATTATGTTACTTCGAAATTTCCATTTCTTCCTTTTTCTTATTAAAATAACTTTGCAATTAGAAAATCAAATAATAATATATTCAATTAAAAAATATTCTCAAAATTTAGATTTAAAAACTCCAGAAGAAATATTAAAAGATTTAAAAGATAACAGTCAATTATCAATAAATTTTGAAATAGGAACTCCAACACAAACAATACCAATATATTTAGATTTTGATAAATATCCAATTTCATTAGCAGGACCTCAAATAAAAGAATCAAATATTATATATAATAATACTAAATCTTCTTCTTCAAAAATAAATACAACAAATATTCAATTTAATGGAGAAAAATTTTCAAAAGGTTATTTATCAAAGGATAAAATATCTTTAATAAACTATGATAAGAAAAAAAATAATAATGAAGGAACAAAATTTGAAATTGATGATTTAAATTTTGTTTTAAGTTCAAATCAAAAAGGAAAAGAAAGTGGAACATTAGGTTTATCACCTCAAGAAATATATGTAGGAAATAATTTAGGAGAATATAATTTTATAAATCAATTAAAATTAAAAAAAATAATTAAATCATCAATATTTACAATTAAATTTACTGAAAATAAAGAAGAAGGAGAATTAATAATAGGAGATTATCCCCATAAATATGATACTAAAAATTATAATGAAAATAATTATAAATATTTATATGCAATGCAAAGAAATGGAATTATTAGATGGGATATTACATTTGATAATATTTATAGTAATAATGAAATTATTACTAAAGATGTTAAATCTGTTTTTTCTATTGAAAGCGGTGTTATTATTTCTTTTCTTGATTATAAAGAGTTTATTGATAAACAATTTTTTAATGAGAAAATTAATTCAAATCAATGTTTTACTCAAAAATTAGGTGTTATTGATTATTATTATTATTATTATTGTAATAAAGATGTTGATTTAAGTAAATTTCCTAATTTAAATTTTGAAATTAAAAGTTTAGGTTTTAATTTAACTTTGTCTAATAAAGATTTATTTAAATTAATTAATGATAAATATATTTTTTTAGTTTTAATTAGTGGTACTTCTATTTCTTATTGGGTTATTGGAGAACCTTTTTTTAGGAAAAATCAAATTGTTTTTAATCAAGAAATTAAAAATATTGGTTTTTATTTAGGAGAAAGTAAAAAGAAAAATTCTATTTTTGATAGTAAAATTTTTTGGATTTTTATGGTTATTATTTCTATTATTATTATTCTTTATTTAATTAAAATTATTTATTTTAATTTTATTCAGAAATCGAAAAGACAATTAGCCAATGAATTAATTGAAAATTATAATATTTTAGATAAATAAATTATTTAAAATAAAAAAATTAAAGGTTTTTAAAATAAAAATCATTTTTAATTCAATTTTTTTAAAATATTATTATTTTTTTAATGAATTTAAAAGAAGATATTCAATTAGTAATATCATTATTTAGACATGGAAAAAGAAATAGTTTTATAAACTTAAATAATTTAGAATATAATGAAACAGATTTAACAGAAGATGGAATAAAAGATATAATAGATAAAGGTGAAAAATTTATAAATAAATATTTTTCCCCAATGAAAGAAAGTCCATTTAATAAACAAGATTTTAAAGTATATATTTCAGATACAATTAGAACAATTAAATCATTTTTATATAAAATATCTCCTTTATTATCAGAAAAAAATTTTGAAAATAAAACACACAAAGAATTAAAAGAATATACTTTAAAAAATTTTAACACAATATATGATGAAGACTTATTTAATTCATATATTTATTGTGATGAAATTGCAGCAAAATATTCTTATAAAAGTGAAGAATATAATAATTTTCTTAAAAATATAGAAAATAAATTATTAAATAAATCTCAAAGTACTTTAAATTTATATAAAAAATATTGTAATTGTGAACTTTTTAAAGGTAAACCTTATGATTATTATAAATTAAATTTTATAAGTGATTTTTTAAATTATGTTAATCCAGAAGTTCAAAAAAATTTTACTAAAGAACAAAAAGAAATGAAAGAAGTTTTCCTTGAAGAAAATTCATATAAAAAAATAATAGATATTACATTAAATAATCCTAATGTTTATATTCCATATTTATTTAAATTAATAGAAGTTTTAAAAAGTGAAATTAATAAAGTTTTAAATAATGAAAATGATAAAAAAAAAATTATTTTTTTATCAGCTCATGATTTATATTTAGGAGGCTTTTTAATTGGTTTAGGATTAGAACATGAAAATTTTCATTATGATTTTAATGATGAAATTAATATTGTTTTATTTAAAAAGAATAATAATAATTTTGTAAGAATTGAATATAATGATATTCAATTAAAACTTCCTTTTGGTAATTATAGTTATGAAGTTGAAGTAGAAAAATTAATGTTATTATTTAATAAATTAAGTAATTTCGATTATGAGAAAATTATGAAATTTTGTAAATTAGAAATTAATGATGATTTAGTTGATTCTAATAATTTTTAAATTCATTAAAAAAATATATTTTATTTATTTTAAATTTAATTTAGGAAAAAATTATATTATTTAATAATATTTATTTATATTTATAAAGTTATTATTTTTCATTTTTGATTTTGTTTATTTAAAATTTCTTTTATTTTTTCATAATATTTTTCTATTCTTTCTATTAAAGATTTTTCATTATTATTTTCTAATAAAATTTTTTTATTATTTTCTAACATATTATATTTTTCTTTATTTTCACTTTTGTTATTTTCTATATTTTGATTTATTTTTAATTCTTTTTTATTTTCTTTTTCATAAAATAATATTTTACTTCTTAAATTTTTAGAAGAATTATTATTTGATAAATAAATAGAATTTGAAATATAATTTTTACTTCTTAAATAACATTTTTCATGTAATATTTTTTGTTTTTTAATTTCTTCTTTTTCTCTTTTAATTTTCTCAAGTTCAATTTCTTCACTTGATAATATTTTCTTTTTTTTTCCTAAAAAATGCATTTTAGAAGTATTTTCTTTTGAAAAAGAAGAAAAATTTAATTTTTTCGAAGTGAAAGAAATATTATTTATTTTATTATAAGAACAATTTTCTTTTTTATAAGAATAATATTTTCCTAAAACAATTGAATAATGAGGTGAATTATAATAATTTGATTTTTTTGAAGTTGAAAAAGTTTTAATTTTTTTATTACTTTGTTCAATTGATTTTAAATCAATATGATCTAAAGATAAATTTAAATTTAATTTTTTCTTATTAAAAAAATTATCAAAAGGAAAAAAATTCTCAATTTCATTTTTAGAATTTTTCAAAAGTAAATTTCTGTTAATTTCATTCATTTTTTTTTTTAATATCAATTAATTATTATTTAATAAAAAATCAAAAAATAAATATTTTTTTAACAATTAATATTTCTATTTATTCAATTCATTATTTGATTGAACAACAGAAGACATATATAAATTATTATTTTCATCATTATTATTTTGTAAATTTTCTTTTAATAAAGTTTCATGGAAATCTCCTTTTTCAGAAAGAATTTTAATAAAAGAAGGAAAAGAATTATCTTCAATAATAAAAGTTTTACTTTTTAATATACTTTCTTCAATATCTTTATCAACTTCAAGCTCAGAATATTTATTTAAATCATTTATTGAATTTTCTAAATCATGATATTTTTTTATATTATCATATAATTCATTAAATTTTTCTTTAATTAATGTAATTTCTTTTTCAGTATTTTTTATTATTTTTTCTAAATTAAATTCAATATTCTGTGTTATATTATTAATATTATATTTTTTTAAATCTATATTTTTTTGCTCTAATTCTGTTTCATTATAACGTTTTTGTAAAAACTCTTCTGCTAAAAATTTTATTAATTTAGAAATTATTTCATTATCTTTGAAAATGAATTCTTTTAATTTTTCAACAAAAATAAAACTTGGTATATCTCTTATCATCATTTCTAATTTTTTTTTTTGAAATTCTGGATCATGAATTTTAACATCATATTTATCTTTATTATCTAAATTAAAAATTTCATATTCTATTTTTAAGTTATTTCTATTATCAAGATAATTATAAATTATATTAAAATTAATAAAATCTTTCCAATCTTTAACATTATAAATTTTATATTCATTTGCATTTTTTGTTAGAGTAAAATAGAAAAAATAATTATTTTTCATTTTTTTACTATCATTCATTAAATAATCTAAAAGAGAATAATAGCAATCAAATAAAGGTAAATTTTTAATATTATAAAGATGAAATGGATTATCTTTTAGATTATCACTTTTATTTTTATTTTTATTTCTTTTTCTTCTTATTTTAAAAGCAAAATTTTCAATATTTACTTTTGAAGTATTTTCTTTCATTTTTAAAATATTTTTTTTTATATTATAGAGAATAAAATATAAAAAATAAGAGAAATTTAATTTAAAATTATATTTTTAAAAATGGGAAATTTAAATAAAGAAAACAATTATTTTTCTTCTTTAATTCTTTGTCCTCAATGTAAAATTCATATTCCTAAAATTTATATTTATTTTCCTAATTTAGAAATCTCTTGTATTTGTCAGAAAAGATTTCAAAAGTATTTTATTTCAGGTTATTTAAAATCAATTGAAAATAATAATAAAAATTATGATTTTCAATTAACAAACTTAAATGAAAATTGTAAATTACATAAAAATTTGTTTTTAGATTATATATGTTTAAATTGTAATAAATTACTTTGTATTAGATGTTTAAAAGATAAAAAACATTTTAAACATAATTATAAAGATTTAAAAGATTATTCTTTATATATAAGAAATAAATTATTATATAAAAATGAAAATGATTTAAAAATTTTTTGTAAATATAATGGTTTAGAAAAATCTGAAAATTTTCAAATGTTAAGTTTATTTTATTTAACAACTTTAAATAGTTTTAATTATTTTTCTCATTTTGGTTATTATAATATTAATTTAGATAATTTACTTGAAGATATTATTACAATTATTTCTTGTTTTAAAGAAGAAAAAACAACTGATTATTCATTAAATAATAATATAAATGAAAAAGAAATTGAAAAAAAAAATAATAATAATTCAATAAATATTGAAAGTAATTATTTTTGTCCTTTTAAATTTAAATATTCATTTAAAAAAACATTTAAAACAATAGATTATAAAGATTTAGATTATATAAATAATTCATTTAAAATTAAAAAAATAATTTTTTTCCAAAATGGAAAAGCACTTATATTAATGATTACAAAAAATATGGTTCATAACTTAAAAAGAATTTATCTTTTTTCTTTAAATCCTTTTAAATTTCAATTATCAATAAATGAAGATATAAATATTTTAAATATATATAATTATGAAGAAGATACATTTATTATTATTTCAAGTTCAAATAATTATTCTATTCATATTTATTCTTTAGAAACTTTAAAACAAATACATTTTATTGAAAATGCACATGAAACTTTAATAACAGATTTACTTTATATTAAAAGTAAAAAGACTTTAATTACAATAAGTAAAGATAAAACTAAAAAATGGAATATGAATAATTTAACTTGTGAATTTGAAATTAATATTCAAAATGATTCTTTTCAAATTTATTTAATCTATAGTGAAATTTATAATAATGTTATTTTCACTAAAAATAATATTTCAATTTTTAATTGGAGTTTAAATAATAATGTTATTGAAGAAAACAAAGAAAATATTCCTTTTTTAAAACTTTGGAAAATAAATGATAAATATTTTGCAATCTTTATCCCTGGAGAAGTTATATTAATAAAAGAGTTTAAGTCAATAAAAACTTATAAAAAATGTGAATTTAATCAATCAATATTAATAATATTCCCAATAAAGGAAAATTTTTTTTTTTGTGATTTTGGAAAAGAAAAAGGAGGTTTAATAACTTATAAAAATAATAATAATTTCCAAATAGAAACAATATTTACTTTTGAAAAAGATAAAAAAAAAGAATATATAATAGATGGTTCATATATTAAAAAGTATGATTTTATTTTTTTATATAAATTAACAAGTATAATATTTATAAGAAAATGAAATCAAAAAATTTTTATTTATTCCTAATTAATATATTTTTACTAAAAAGATTTAATAATATTGCTTTTTATTATTTAATTGTCTTCTTAAATCATTAACTTGATTATTTAATCTAGCATTTTCATTTTCTAATTGAATTCTTCTTGCTCTTTCAATTCTAAAATCTCTTTTAAAAGTTTTAAATAATATTTTAACACAAATTAATTCATTATGAGTAAGAAAAGTTTCTTGAGTAAATAAATTAAAACAATTAAAACATATAATTCCATTATTTTCACAATTTAAAATATGCTTATTATAATCATTTAATTTTACTTTCATAAAACAAAATTCACAGTTAATTAAACTTTCTCCACATTTTTTCATATGTTCTTTCATATTTAATCTTTTGATATGACAAAAGCAAAAATTACATTTTTCTTCAATCAAAGAACAATTTGTAATATGTTCATTCATATCTTTTTTAAAACCAATATATTTACAATTATCAAAAGGACATTCATATTCACCATAAGGACAATTTAAAATATGATCTTTTAAATTTCCGTAATTAAATATTTCATTACAACCTTCTTTAAAATGATAACATTTTAATTGAATATTATTTAAAAAGTTTATTGTATTAATATCACAATTTATTCCTTGAAATATATCTCTACAATTTGGACATTTATTTGATTTTTCTTGAGAATCTCCAATACATTTTCTACAAAAATTTTTTCCGCATTGAGAACATGAAATTGGAAAATTTAATAAACCTAAACATATTTCACATTCTATATTAAAATTACTATTATCTACTATTGATTTATCTATTAATAATTCTTCTGGATAACCATTTATTAATCTTTCTTGATGAATATATTTTATTTCTTCTTTTGGATATAAATTTATATTATCATTATTATTATTATAAATTGGATAATTATTGTTTAGAGGTGCTTCAATTTGATAATCATTTATAATATTCTTATTTTCTATTTTCTCACTTAAATTTTTTCCCCATTCTATAAAATAATATTTTTTCAATATTTGATATTGATTTATTTTTTTATATAAATCTTTATATAACTGAATATTTGATATAATAAAATTATTATCCAATTCTTCAATTAAAATAACTTTATTTTCCCTAAAGCAAGTCTTAAAAATTCTATTTTTATTCAATAAAATATTTTTTAAATTTTCAAGAGATTTCCTTTTATTTAAACAATTGATAATTTCATTATACTGAGTAATAGGGAAAACTCTTGAAGTTATAAAGTTTTGATCATATAAATATCTAGCATATTCAGCATGAGTTTCCATAATAACTTCAAATTGAGCAATAGAAGTAAAAATAATAGGATAATATTGATTAATGGGACAATGTTTTAATAATACTAAAGCTAAAAGATATATTTTTTTTATTTCATTTTCTCTGATTTCTCCAAAAACATCTTTAACTAAAAATGAAGGATTATCTAATAATCTAAATATTAATTCTTCATATTCATTAAATTTTTGTATATTTGCATTAAATTTCATATTTAGAATATTAAATCTTTTCACAAAATTCTTTAATCTTAAACTTGATTCTTGAATTTCTTTTAAAAAAGTAGTATAAATAAAAAAATCCTTTTCTATTATATTCCCAAATTTTTGTAATAAACTATCAATAACATTATATTTCATATCAATATATTTATTTGAATTTAAATATTGGATAAAAATTAAAACAAATTCAGTTAAAAAAGTTTTATTAATACTTAATTGTGAAATTATTTTATATAAAAATTGATTATGAACTCTTCCACCTACTAAATTATTATCAATTAAATATTGATCAAAAACACAAAATGTTTCTGTATTTAAAAAAGAATTATTATCAATATAAGCTTGCATAGCATCATTAATAAAATCAGAAAATAAATTTTCACTCTTAATACAATTATTTTGAATATATTGATTGAAAAATTTATATTTCTCAAATAAAGTTAAGTTTAAAGAATTAGGAGGAGGAATTTTTTTTAAACCAAGCCAACGAGTTTCAGAATTTAAAATAAAATTATAACAAAAATTATTTCTTAATTTATCTATTTTTATTGCATTTGAAAGAAATATATGATCTTCAGTTCCATTTTTTCTATAAATTATTTTTATTACTATTTGAGAATCTCTAATTTCATTTGGAGAAAAGGCATCTGAAATTAATAATATACTATACATTTCACCATTTGGCCCTTTTCTATTTTCTAATACTTTATCACTTGATACTATGTTATTTTTATATTTTTCATCTAATATCATTATATTATTAAAAATGTTTGTTTCTACTGTGAAAAGAAAATATAATTTATTTTTATTTATCACATTTGGTTCCATTTTTTAATAATAATTATTTATTAAAAATGATATATTTTATTGAAATATATATATTAATTTAAAATATAAAATTCAAATATTCAAATTGAAAATTAACATATATTAAATATAATAATTTAATCAAATAATATTTTTAAAATGAATAATTGTACATTTTACACATGTATTCTAATAATACTATTAGCAACTTCAATATATAATGTGAATAAAATAAGTGATACATATAAAAAAGTATATGATATAAATCCAAACTTATATAAATGTAGGAAAATATCAACAACAAGACCAATGGTACCTTTTGTTCAAATAGATAATAATACTTTAATATCAATAGAAGTAGATACTTCAAAGTTATTTTTTCACTTTAATTATTTATATAAAAAAGAACAACCTGCTAATCCTAAATTTATATATTTAAATATTCAAACTCAAGAAATTAAACAATTACAAGTTGATAATTTTACTAATACAGAAACTTTTTATTCAGATGGTTTTAAATTATTAAATAAAGATACTTTATATATTTTAGTTCATACTCTTTATTATGGAGAAAAAATATATTATTTTAAAATTAAAAGACAACCTTATTTACATTTAATTCATTATAAAACTTTTACTTTTCCATTAAATTATAATGGTATTATTCAAGATATTATTTTATTAAATGAAAATACTTTTTATTTTTCAACAAGAAGTTTAATTGGAATGCCAAATGAATTAAATTATTATTCTAGATTAAGAGTTTTTTTAATTAATATAATAAGTTTTTTTTCTCCTTTATTTGATATTAAACTTAGTTATTTATATTTATATTCTAATGGAAAAATCACTAAAATAAAAAAAACTGAAGCTTTAAGAAATGGTTCTTTAATATATGATAAAATAAGAAAAATTATATTTTTAGTTCAAATGTATGAAAAAAAAATTTTGGTTTTACAAATAGAAAATGATTTACATAATTTAAATATCATTCATGAAATTAAGACTGAATTTTTCCCTGGAAATTTAAATTATAATGAAAAAAATGGAGATTTAACTCTTTCTATTTTAGGTTCTTTTAAAGAAAAAACTGATGTTTTATTTTCTATTGATTATAATAAAAATATTAACTTTGCTGTTTGTCATGGAGGAATTGAAATATTTAATACTTTTTCTAATGATTTTTATCGAAAATTTATTTATTTAAAAAATGATGATTTAAAAATTATTTCTTCTGGTTTATTTATACAAAATAAAATATATTTCACTTCTTATTATGATAATGGTTATGCTATATGTGATAATAATAATTAAAATAAATAAAAGTTAAAAGTACTATAATATAATTCTATTAATTAAATAAAATATATTTTAAATAAAAAAATTGAATTTAATTACAAAAAAATGATAGATAACAACATATCAAGAGAAAATTTAATATTACCTCACACTGAAAAAGAATGGTATGAAATATTTTCAGATCCAAAATTTGATGAAGAATATTATTATTCAGGAAATGATTTAGGTTTCACATACACAAAAGAAAACACAATAATAAAATTATGGGCTCCAACATCTTCAAAAGTAATATTACAATTATATAATAATGGTAATCCTGAAATAGAAAGGAATCCATATGAAGAAATAGAAATGAAATATACAAATAAAGGAATATTTGAAATTAAATTAAATGGTGATTACCATAATAAATATTATACATATAAAATAAATGTTAATGGTAAAATCAATATAACAAATGATCCATATAGTAAAAGTTGTGGAGTTAATGGAATAAGAAGTTATATATTTGATAATAAATTAAGTAATCCTGAAAATTTTGAAAATTCAAATCATGTTTTTCATGACTTAAATGAAACAATAATTTATGAATTACATATTATTGATTTTTCTAATTCAGAAACATCAAATATTCAAAAAGAATATAAAGGGAAATATTTAGCTTTTACAGAAAATAATACATATTTAAATAATGATAAAAATAAACCAACATGTTTAAAATATTTAGAAGAATTAGGAATAACATCAATTCAAATTCAACCAATATATGATTTTTGTTCAATTAATGAAGATATAAATAAAGTTAAAGATGATAATTTAAATTATAATTGGGGTTATGATCCAATAAATTATAATAGTCCAGAAGGTTCATATTCTACAAATTCAAATGATGGATTAAATAGAATAAAAGAATTAAAATTAATGATTCAAAACATTCATAAATCCAATATTTCAATAATAATGGATGTAGTATATAATCATACTTATTATTTTGATAATTCTAATTTTAATTTATGTGTCCCATATTATTATTATAGACAAGATCCTAATAATAATTTTATATTAACTAATGGTTCTGGATGTGGTAATGATACTTCTTCAGAAAGAAAAATGTTTAAAAAATTTATTTTAGATTCTTTATTATATTGGGTTAATGAATATAAAATTGATGGTTTTAGATTTGATTTAATGGGATTATTTGATATAAATTTAATGAATGAAATTAGATATACTTTAGATAATAATATTATTAATGGAAATAATATTATTATTTATGGAGAACCTTGGTCTTGTACTAAAAGCTTATTTTCTATTAAAAATTATAATGGAAAATTTGCTAATAAAAGTAATTTACATTTACTTAATGAAAGAATTGGATTTTTTCATGATAGTTTAAGAGATTCTTTAAAAGGTTCTGTTTTTGAAAAATACGAAAAAGGTTTTATTAGTGGAATTGATTTTGAAGAAAAGAATATTTTAGATAATAAAAATCAAAATGATAAATTTGATGGTTATGAAAGTTTTGATAAAAAAGTAGAAATGTATTTTATTGGAAAAGTTGGTAAAGAATTAATTGAAGATAATATTTCACCTAATAATTTAATTAATTATATGAGTTGTCATGATAATAATACTTTATGGGATAAATTAGTAAATTCTGTTGTTTTAAAAGAAATTTATTTAAAGAAAATAGAAGAGGAAGAAAAAATTGAAGAAGAAAGTAAAAAATTAAAAGTAGAAGACGAAGAAAAAGAAGAAAAAAAATTAGAAGAAGAAAAAATAGAAAATAAAACAGAAGAAGAGTTATTAGAAGAAAAAAAGAAAAAAATAGAAGAAGAAAGAATAAAATTAGAGAAAGAAAAAGAAGAATTTGAATTTACAAAAAAATTTTATTTAGAAAAAAATCCAAAATTAGTAAAAATGAATAAATTAGGAGCATCAATGATAATATTTTCTTTTGGAATACCATTATTTTTAGGAGGAGAAGAAGGAGGAAGAACAAAATTAGGAATAGATAATTCATATAATACACCAAAAAATATTAATGAAATAAATTATGAAAGGATTTATCAATTTGAAGATTTACTTGAATATTATAAAAAAATAATTTTTTTAAGAAAAAAATTAAGTAACATTTATGTTTTAAATAAAATTAATTATTTTATTTT
>JAEEGL012914559.1_pt1 | contig 22888 bp, 16 predicted proteins | sample 9134231 | NCBI WGS metagenome assembly JAEEGL01 (sample SAMN16246548, study PRJNA631951) | gut metagenome | biome: gut microbiome; feature: rumen; material: fiber-attached | host: Bos | place: Iran: Karaj | collected 2018-10 | reverse complement strand
TGAGGCATGAAAAAAGCAGCCGGTTGGCTGCTTTTTTCATATGGACCTGGTGGGATTCGAACCCATGACCTCTGCGTTGCGAACGCAGCGCTCTCCCAACTGAGCTACAAGCCCGTCCGAGAGCGTATGATACAACATTTGGAGGGCGTTGTCAATCACTTTTTGCTCTCGTTACATTTTTTCTCTCCGCGGTCGCTGCGCGACCCGCCTGCAGGTCTACGTCACGCGCTTACGCGGGCGAGTCCGTCTTCCAGTCCATGAAGTCCAGCACCTGTTTTATTTCCGCCGGATCGGTGATCATAGCGGGGCGGTAGTTGTTGACTTCCGCCGTGTACATATAGCAAGGGATCAACTCCGAGTGTTTCGTGACCAGTTGACCGTTATTGTCCACGGTCAGCGTCAGATTGTATATCAGCGAACGGTTCTCGGGCTTGCGGCTGCCGCCGTAGCAGAAATTGCCCAGCGAATACACGATGTCCACGCCTTTGTAGATCTCCCGGGGCTGCAAAACGTGCGGATGCGCGCCGAGCACCACGTCCGCGCCGGCGTCCACCAGGCGTTTCGCCGCCTCGCGCTTCCAGGCCTCAGGTTCGTGGATCTTCATTTTCCCGCCGTGGAAATACACGATCTGGAAATCCGACTTGGTCACTTCACTCCGGATCAGTTCCTCAATGCCCTCGATCTCCCAGCGGTAGAACATGTTGACGCAGATCACCGAGACCGTGTAGCCGTTCTTTTCAAAATGGAACGCTTCGCTCCAGCCCGCGTACAGGAGTCCGGCCGCTTCGACCGCTTTCACCGTATCCAGCCTGCCCTCCTCGCCGTAATCGCCCATGTGGTTGTTGGCCAGCGAAACCGCGTCAACGCCGCCCGCGTTGAGGATGCGCGTGTTGGCGGTCTTGCCGTAGTACCAATACGGCGTGGCCTCGGTCTTCTCCACCGGCGTCAGTTTGCGGTCCGTGAGCACGCATTCCAGATTCGCGATGGTCAGGTCGTCCGCCTTGAAGAAGTCCGCGACTTCCGCAAAGAAGTAAGATGGATCCTCGCGGTTCGCGTACTCCTTGAAGCCGTTGCCGTTCTCCGCGTCCTGATTCTTGTAGGACGCGAGCATGGTGTCGCCGATCACGTTTATCACGATGTCGAACGTGCTGCCGTCTTCCGGCGTTGCGTATGGCGTGGGTTCGGGCGTGACCGGAGGTATCTCCGTGGGCCCGGGCGTAGGTGTCGCAGGTCTTTCAGTAGGTGCCGGCGTCGCGGTGGGTTCCGGCGTCGGCGTCGCGGTAGGCTCCGGAGTAGGAGTCGGCGTTGGCTCCGGCGTAGGTTCCGGCGTGGGTGCTTCGGTGGGCGTCGGCTCCTCCGTGGGCGTCGGGGTCGGCGCTTCGGTGGGGGCTTCCGTGGGCAATACAGTTGCCTCCGCGGTTGGTTCCGGCGTCAATTCGGACAATACCGCACTGCCGCGCGTCTCTTCCGGCGTTTTATTCACGCCGCACGCGCAGAGCGCCGTCAGCAATATCAGCGCCAGCAATAATGCCGCGGTTCGTTTCAGTTTCATGTGGCCGATTCCTCGTCTTTCTTGATTTTTACGCCGCAGTTATGGCAGAAATTGGCGTCTTTATACAGCTCCGTACCGCATTCCGGGCAGAACTTGGGCGCTGCATTGCCGGCGATCGGGATGCCGAAAATTCCTACCCCGTTTGCGTTTCTGTTTCTGAAATAATCCGGGCCTCCGTATACCATCATCGCAGGTCCCGCGTATACCATCATCGCCGGACCCGCGTATACGCCTTCCGCCATTCGCGGATCCGGTGCTTCCTGCGGATACTTTTTCGGAGGATCCTTTTGCTCGTGCATGATCTCCGCGTCGTTCTTGTTCTGATCGGTCATATTGTCTCCTCCTCACCGGAATTGCGGGCGCAGTATTTTGATTCATACAGATCGCCCGAAGTGAAAAAGTTGTATGAGCGGCAGCCGCCCGCGCAGTACGGTCCTTCGGGGCAGCCGGCGCATTTCCCCTTAAGCATCGACGCGTCGAAGCCGCGGTTGTAGCGGAACGTATCCGGCGAATACCAGATATCCGCAAGCGGCGTTTCGCGCACGTTGCCCTCGATAAAAGACGGGTCGCGCATGGACTCGCAGCCGGTGACGTTGCCTTCGCAATCGATTCCCAGCACGGTGATGCCCGCGCTGCAGCCCGCGAACACTCCCCCGCCGCGTATGTACGGTTCCTCGGGAGTGAAGTAGCCCGCGTTGTCCGCGATGCCGATGCCGAAGGGGGCGTCGGGCGCAGTCTTCGCCACCCAGCGGATAACGTCAATAAAGCTGTACCGCACCAGTTCGTCGCTGCCCGCGGCGTTGCCCATGGGCGCGCAGGACTGCAGCTGCCACGCGAAGATCGGCAATTGCTTCACCGTTCCGTCGTAGAATTCCTGCAGAAGGGGCGCGTTATCCTTGCGCAGCGCGGTGATCATAGAGACCGGTATGCCGTATTCGTGCACCCGTTTTATCGATTCTACCGCGCGGTCGTAGCTGCCTTTCATGCGCCAGGCGTCGTGAACTTCCGCGGGGCCGTCCAGCGAGACAGCAATCGATTCGATCCGCGCGTCGCGCAAAAACTCCAGATCTTCATCGGCGAGCCGGTAGCCGTTGGTGATGATGCACACTCTGATGCCCGCGCCGCAGAAGGCAGCAACGATCAGCTTCCAGTCTTTGCGCATGAACACTTCGCCGCCGATCAGGTTCACGCGCCGCAGCCCGAGTTCCCGCAGCTGGCGGACAACGTCCAGACACTCCGCGGTAGAAAGCTCATTTTTAGCGGCTTTGCCCGCGCGCGAGCCGCAGTATTTGCACGAAAAACTGCACGCCAGCGTGATCTCCCACACGCAGGAGCGCAGCCGGAACGGGACGCGCCGGTTCTCTTTATTGGTTGGTTTGCTTATCTTACCTGCCATATATGCCGCCTGATTCTCACATCATGTCGGGGCCGCCGTACACTTCCTGAATATCGTTGTCCTCTTTCCCGGGGTCCGGATATTTCTTCCGTTCCCCCTTCTCATTCTGCTGCTTCGCGCGCGGCACCGGCGCGGCGTACACCGGCTGTGCGATGCTGCCCGGGTCGCGGGGCTTTTTGGGATTTCCGCCGCCGTAAAAGGCGGGTCCCGCGTACACGCGGCCGAATCTTGGCCTTCGCGGGATCACTTTTTCTGTCTCGGGCTCCGGAACGTTCTCTTCCGTGTAAGGCGCCGGGCCGGCGTACACCGGCGCAGCGATCTCCGGTCCGTCGATCCCGGGCTCTTCGATCACCGGTTCTTCGATTTTAGGTTCTTCGATCTCCGGCTCGTCGATATCCGGCTCAGGACCCGCGTATACGCAGATCGGCTCCGGTTCTTCGACGGCACGCTCCGTTTTCCGGCGCTGGCGTTTAAAATAATCCGGACCGGCGTAAACGCACTTCGGCTCGGAACGCAGATCCGGATCGGTGCTGCTCTGATTATTGCGTTCAAAATACTCCGGGCCCGCATACACGCATTTGGGCGCTGACTTTTTTCTGAATAATCTGCGGATCTTGTCCCAGAACATGGCGATTTCCCCTTTATATCGTGTTACCTGTTGCCGTCCGTATCGTTTCCCGCCGCATCCCGGCAAGGTTCCGCCGAGATCACGGTTATTCCGCCTTCATCTGCCCGGAACCGGACTTCCGTCCCGGCAAATCTCAGCCCGTATACGCGCGCTTCGTCGTCCTGATAGTGCGGCCGCGGATCCTGTGCCAGGCATTCCAGCAGCGCTTCACGTTTGTCTTCGGGCACATTATCCAGGGCACCGTCTTCAACGTTCACCCTGCACCGCTGCCCGAACACCTCTTCGGCGTACCCGCCCCGGGCTTCCGGGCGGCAATCCGCGTACGGCAGGTACGGCTTTATGTCCAGCACGGGCGTACCGGACAACATATCCACTCCGCTCACGACGAGCACGTCTCCTTCGGCGGTGCCGCGCTCGATGCGTTCCAGCTTTACGCAGGACAATCCGATCGGATTCGGCCGGAACGGCGAACGGCTGGCAAAAACACCTACGCGGCGGTTGCCTCCCAGGCGCGGCGGCCTTACGGTCGGAGGCCAGTTGTCCCGGTGCGCCTGCGAGAAATCGAACAGTACCCACAGGTGCGAGAAGCCTTCCAGACCGCGTATTGCCTCCGGTATCCGGAACTCCGGCCGGAACACGATCCGCCCGGTCAATCCCTCCACCAGCCCGCTCTGCCGCGGTATTCCGAACTTTTCTTCGAAATCCGTGTAGATGTCGGCAATATACTTTACCGTTAATTCTTCGCTCATTCCGCTCCGCACCATGATCTCCGCGCCCGCACCGCTGTGTCAATAAAGCCTACACTTCGCGCATTTTATTATACCACCCGCGAGGGAGTATTGGCAAGCAAGGCTTATTACTTGAGTAAATGAGGCATACGTGCCTTAGTAAATATCGGGCAGCTCTTCCGGGGCTCGTCAGATGAATTCAGGCGGGTTCAGAATAAAAACAGGAACGTGGCCGCGAAGGTTATTGCCAGCCCGATCAGTGCGATCTTCGTCTGTTTTTCCTTGAACAGCACGAAACCGGCAAGCGCGCTGAGCACGATGGAACCGCCGGTCATAAGCGGGTACATTACGGATGCGGGCAATGCTGCGGCACCCAGCTGCTGGAAGAAGAACGAGGCGGCGTCAAACAGCGCGGCGAGGGCAATAAACACCAGCACGGCGCGGAACAGCAGCCAAAAGTTTGCGGGCGTCCCGCTGTCAGGTTTATCCGGTTTACGGGAGCCGAAAAGTTTGACCGCGGCCAGTATCACCCCGGAGATCGTGCCGCAGCTGAGCTGGCACAACATCGCAAACGTCATGGAATCAGACGATTCAAACTTCAGTATGCCCGCCGCATGGGTCTTCGAGATCACGCTCACAAAACCATTGAGCAGAAATACCAGCAGGCAAAGGACGCAGAAGATGACGCGCCGGGAGTTTGACACCGGCGCGGCAGCGTCGCCGCCGGCAGTGTCAGGAAGTTCGGCGGAAGTATCACCGGCCGATGCGCGGCCGCGCTGAGTATTGTCCCCGATCAACGGGAAGAACATGGAGATCACCATCAGGACAATGCCGATGACGCGCGGGGCGTTGATCTTTTCGTCCAGCCAGATCACGCCGTACAGATATGGTACGATCATGCCGCCCAGCATCAGGAAAACGGTGAAGACCGACATGCTGCCGAAAGACATGATCTTGAATCCCAGCATGGTGTACACGCAGACCAGGACCGCCAGCATTCCGGCCATTATCAGCGAATAGCCGCGGACAACGGGCAGCCGCCGGTTGATGATGCAATACGCGGCAAACAGCATTGCGCCGCCCATCAATCCGCGTACGCAGGTAAACAGGAGCGACACCGTGACCCCGGAGCCCATGCGTTTCTGCACATATTTGTTGCAGGCAAAGCACAGCACCAGCAGCACCAGCGCGGCAACGACCAGCATGTAACTGCCTACGATGCCGCCTCCACCGAGACCCGTCAGAATAACACCCATCACGATCGCTCCTTTTTAAAACTTTTTTGATGTTTTTGGGGCAGTTTCCCCGCGTCAAAAAAGCGAAAAACCCTTTATTTATAAGGGTTTTTCAACGTGCTCAATGGAGATGAGGGGAGTCGGACCCCTGTCCGAAATTTTATCTTCGTCAACTTCTACAGGCTTAGGCTGCCATTTGGATTTCCCCCGCGCGAGCCCCGACAGCCGGGGTCAGGCACAAAGTAGCTTCATAAGTACAACGCGGGCGCAAAGCTTTGACCGCGCCGTTCTCCGATTTGACCGCCATACGGACAGGGCCGAATTGGTGACGCCGCTGACTCCCGGCTCGGCGACCGGCAGGGCGACGAGACTGCCGTCAGGCAGCCTGAAGTGCTAAATTATCGTTAGCGTTTAATTTTAAGTTCCCGCTTTTTAAAGAGGCCAACGGGACCCTCTGCCTGCGGCGGACGCTCCAAAAACCCCGTCGAAACCGGTACATCCCCATGTGCCGTTGACCGCCGTCCGGTACCGTCCGGTCAACTCCGCGCGGCTCATTTTCCGCGCAGGCGCTATTATGCCACATCTTTGCGGAAAAATCAACTACTTTCAGGCGGCACCGCTGGTGCGTTGACCGCAATTACTTCTTTCTATGATTGCGGTCAATGAAAACAGGCCAAAGCATTGACCGCAATTTCTTCTTTTAATCATTGCGGTCATTGAAACAAGCAGAAGCGTTGACCGCAATTTTTTCTTTTGATGATTGCGGTCACTGAAAACAAGCTTGAGCATTGACCGCAATTCCTTATTTTGAGCATTGCGGTCATTGAAACGAGCCAGAGCATTGACCGCAATTCCGTATCTCGTCGATTGCGGTCAACGCTTCAACGCGCCCTGCGAAGCCGAGTGAATGGCAAAGCATTTCCCACTTGCCCCTTTCCCCTGTATCGTGTTACAATTGTCCCGATATTTCAGTTGCCGCGTTGCGGGCGCGACCCGTGCGGCCGGGGAGGAAAATATGATAAGAGTTGGTATCGTAGGAGCGCGCGGATTGTCCGTGGTAGGAGCGATGAAGGCGATGCCGGAGCGCGTGAAGATCGCCGCCATGTGCGACCTGGACGAAGGTGCGCTCGCTGAAGCAAAAGCGTTCATTGAAAAGGACAACGAAAACGCGGACGGTCTTAAACTGTTCCGCATTTACGACGATATGATCGAGAAGGGCGATATTGACGCCGTGGTCATCTCTACGCCGATGCAGTGCCACGTGCCGCAGGCGATCACCGCGCTGCAGGCGGGGAAGCACGTGATGTGCGAAGTGACCGCCGCCGTCACGATGGACGAGCTCTGGTGGCTGATCGAAAACGTGGAAAAGTCCGGCAAAATATACATGTACGCCGAAAACTACTGCTACATGCCCGAGTGCCAGATCGTGCACGCCATGGTCAAAAAAGGCATGTTCGGCGAGCTGTACTATGGCGAAGGCGAGTACACCCACGACTGCACCTCGCTGCGGAACTGGCACGGCAAGACCGGCTGGCGCTCGTACTGGCAGATGGGCACGCGGGGCTCGTTCTATCCCACCCACTCGCTGGGCCCGGTGATGCGGTGCTTTGATGACGACCGGATCGCCGCGATTGCCTCCTTCTCCCCCGGCAACCACAACCCGTACGGCCTGCGCAACGACGACCTCACCCAGACCATGTGCGTGCTGGAGAGCGGAAAGCTGGTCAAACTGCGCGTTGACACCATCTCGCCGCGGCCCCACGCCATGGCGTACTACCAGATCCAGGGCACGAAGGGCTGCTACGAGGCCAACCGGTTCGGCGGCGAGGGCATGATCGCCATTGCCACCGGCGCGGATCCCAACGGATATTCGCAGTGGAAGCCTCTGTCAGAGTTCAAAGAATTCCTGCCCGAACGCTACCGCAGCGGCGCGGGGGCCAATGCCGGCCACGGCGGCGGCGACTACTACATCGTGGAGGATTTCATCCGGGCCATCGAAGACAACGTGCAGCCCGAGCTCAACGTGTACAAAGCGGCCGAGTGGACGTCTGTGGCGCTGCTGTCGCAATTGTCCGTCACCAACGGAGGCAAGCTGCTCGAAGTCCCCAAATTCCGTCCGAACATGAGCTGGGCGGAGAAACGCATCAAGCTCTGAGCGTTGTTCACACCGCACTACCGCGCGCCGCGCATTTATTAAGGAGGCCATATGTCCGAATTCCGCATCGTCAACGCACACCTCACGCTGGACGCCGAACCGTCCTGTTTCCGCTATACTTTCACTCTCCCCGACGGCAGAGCGTGGTCAATGACCAAACGCCCCTTCATCCGCTTCTCCGACGGCAGCGAATTTCCCTTCCCCGTCCCGGAGACCGCCGAAGCGTACCGCTCGGGCACCTTTGACGGCATCAAATGCGTGTACACCGGCTTCGGCGGCGCGCACAACGGGCTCCGCGCCGTTGCCCACGTCAAACTCGACCGCACCACCGGCGACGTGCTCTTCACGCTGAACCTCACCGGCGACAACAAATGCGAGATCCACCGCGTCTCTTTCCCCGCGCCGCTGGATTTCGGCGCCGAACCGGGCTGCGGCTACACGGTGCTGCCGCGGATGCACGGCACGCTGATCCCGGCCGGCGAACCGATACGGATCATGGACGGCCAGATCTACGAGCGCGACGGCTACATGCCGCTGTTCGGCCAGGTGCGGGACGGTTCCGGCTACGCCGCGATATATGAAACACCTTTTGACGCCATGTACGAACCCGACGGTGACCGCGTCGCTCCGCTGTGGCGCACTTCTCTCGGCAAGCTGAATTATCCGCGCAAAATGCGCTACTGCTTCCGTACGGACTGCGACTACAACGTGATCGCTAAATGCTACCGTGCGTACCTCAAAGAGCGCGGCATGCTGGTCACGCTGCGGGAGAAATTTGACCGCAACCCGAAAGCCGAGCGCATCGTCGGCGCGCCGGTGCTGCATTCGTGCATCGCGGTGCATATTGTCCCCGAATCCCATTTCTACGACCCGGATGACCCTGCCAACAACGACCACTGGACCACCTTCGACGAACGGGCGGAGGAACTGCGCGCATTGAAAGCGCGCGGACTGGACAAAGCATACACCCACTACGACGGCTGGGGCAGCCACGGTTACGACAACCTCCACCCCTCCCCGTTCCCGCCCCACGAAGCCGCCGGCGGCGCCGAGGGCATGAAGCGCCTCGCCGATACCTGCCGCGAGCTGGGATACATTTTCGGCATCCACGACCAGTACCGCGACTGCTACTACGACAACCCGGATTTCCGGCTGGAGGAAGCGGTCACTTACGCGGACGGCGGCCACCCGTTCCACGATTTCTGGAACGGCGGCAAGCACACGTTTCTGTGCTCCGAATTCGCGCCGGATTACGTACGGCGCAATTATGATCAGTTCGAACAGCTGGGGATCAATGTAGAAGCAGCGTATCTGGACGTGTTTTCAGTGGTGGAAATGGACGAATGCTTCCATCCGGATCATCCGGTCACGCGGGAGCAGTGCGCGCGCAACCGCCGCCACGCCCTGGACATTCTGACCGATCGCGGCATAATCCCATCCTCCGAAGAAGCGCTTGACTGCATCATCCCGTCGCTGATCCTTTGCCACCACGCACCGTTCTGCGTGGAAGAACTGGGCAGCTACACATCGAAAGCCGTGGGCGTGCCGATCCCGCTGCTGAGCCTGGTGTACCACGACTGCTTCATCGTGCCGTGGATCGGACTGCCGGGCGAGCGGGGCGGCTGGTGCGTGCCAGTGGATGATTGTCCGTATACGTACGCGATGCTGTACGGGCAGCCGGTGTATTGTCCGGGCGACGCTTCCGTCGAAGATATCAAGGCGGTCAAAGCCGCCTGCGACAACGCCGCGCGCCTCACCCACTGCGAGCTGGTCCGCCACGAGTTCGTGGACGGCAACTACCGCGTCCAGCGCACGACCTTCTCCGACGGCACAATAATAACGGCCAACTTAGACACCTGTGAAGTCTCCGTTGACCGCTAACTTGTAACTTAAAACTTAAAACTTATAACTTAAAACTGCTTAAACGCCAAACATCAGCTGCGCGTACGTCGGAAGCGGCCAGCGGCGGTTGTCCGTAAGGGTCTCCGCCTCATCCGCGGCGGCGCGCAGTTCTTTCATGGCGGGCAATACGTTGTCCCGGATGCGCAGGCTCTGTTCGGTGATATCTTTGCCGCCGTGCGCGTAGTCCGCGGCCTCCTGCAGTTTGGCCGTACCCTCCACCATCTTCGTGAGCAGTTCGGACAGGCGGCGCGCCGTGGAGCGTTCGTAGGTGTTGTCAACGCCCAGCTCCGCTTTTGACAGCGCGTCGTTGGTGAGCGTCGTACTGAACGCCGACACCGCGGGCATAATGTCGCGGCGGGCCATTTCCAGCATCGTGGCGGCTTCGATATTGACGATATTCACGTAGTTCCCCAGCAGGATCTCATAGCGCGACCGCAGCTCTGCCTCGGTGAACACTTTCTGCTCCGTGAGCATCCGCACGTTCTTCTCGTCCAGTATATGGGGCATGCAGTCCGGCGTCGTGGGCAGATCCGACAGGCCGCGGCGGTGGGCTTCGGCCTTCCATTCGTCATCGTAGCCGTTGCCGTTGAAAATGATGCGCTTGTGTGCTTTGATCGTGCGTTTCAGCAGGTCGTGGAGCGCGTCGGCGAAATTGTCCGTCTGCTCCAGTTCGTCCGCGTATTGACGCAGCGATTCCGCCACGGCGGCGTTCAGCATAATATTGGCGCAGGCAATGGAATTCGACGAGCCCAGCATGCGGAACTCGAATTTGTTGCCCGTGTACGCGAAGGGCGAAGTGCGGTTGCGGTCGGTGGTATCGCTGAAGAATGCAGGCAATACCGGCACGCCCAGCGCCATCTCCCGCCGTCCCACGCCTTTGTACGGCACATCGTTTTCGATGGATTCCAGCACCTCGGTGAGCTCCGTGCCCAGAAATACCGATATGATCGCCGGGGGCGCTTCGTGGAGGCCGAGGCGGTGGTCGTTGCCTGCGGTGGCCACTGATATTCTCAAAAGATCCTGATAGTCGTCTACAGCTTGTATAACCGCGCACAGGAACAGCAGAAACTGCGCGTTTTCATGGGGTGAGGCGCCGGGCCGCAGCAGCCGGATGCCGTCGTCCGTGTCCATGGACCAGTTGTTGTGCTTGCCCGAGCCGTTGACGCCCTCGAACGGCTTCTCGTGCAGCAAGCACACCAGCCCGTGTTTCGCGGCCACGTTCTGCATCACTTCCATCGTGAGCTGGTTGTGGTCGGTGGCAATATTCGTCGTAGTAAATATTGGCGCCAATTCATGCTGTCCGGGAGCAACTTCGTTGTGCTCTGTCTTGGCCAGCACGCCCAGCTTCCACAGTTCTTCGTCCAGTTCCGCCATGTAGGCGGCAACGCGCGGCTTGATCGCCCCGAAATAATGGTCGTTCAGTTCCTGCCCCTTGGGCGCCCGGGCCCCGAACAACGTGCGGCCGGTGAACTTCAGGTCCGGCCGCCGGTTGTACAGGCGGCGGTCGATCAGGAAATATTCCTGCTCCGCGCCGGCGGAGGAATTGACGTATTTGGAAGTGGTGTTGCCGAATAATCTCAATATGCGCAGCGCCTGCCGGTTCAGCGCGTCCATGGAGCGCAGCAGCGGCGTCTTTTTATCCAGCGCCTCTCCCCCGAAGGAGCAGAACGCGGTGGGAATGCAGAGCGTATTGTCCTTGATGAACGCGTACGATGTGGGGTCCCAGGCGGTGTAGCCGCGTGCCTCGAAAGTAGCTCTGAGGCCGCCCGACGGGAACGACGACGCGTCCGGCTCGCCTTTGATCAGCTCTTTGCCCGAAAACTCCATTATAACGCCGCCGCCCGGGGCTTTAGCGATGAAACTGTCGTGCTTTTCCGCGGTGATGCCGGTAAGCGGCTGGAACCAGTGTGTGAAATGCGTGGCGCCCAGTTCGATCGCCCAGTCTTTCATTGCCTCCGCCACCGCGCTGGCCACGTTGGGATCCAGCCGCGCGCCTTCGTCAATGGTCTTCCTGAGCTTCGCGTACACGTCCGGGGAGAGACGCTCCTTCATCACCCGATCGCCAAACACCATACATCCGAAATAGTCCGAGATCTTTTTCATAAAGCGGCCCGCCTTTCGAGTATTTTTATACACTTTAAGGCGGGCGATGTCAAGTTATATTATTCTGCTTCGTCCTCGCTCAGATAGCCTGCCAGTTCGGCGTACTGCCGGAGCGCGCGGCGTACGAGGCCGCTGTCCTTCTCATTCCGGAGCGTCTCCGCCAGTTCCGCGGCTTTGAACGCTTTTTCCAGATTGCCCGTGAAGCGGGGTTCCGCGCTCACCGCGAATTCCTGCTCGGCATGGCCGCCGTCCAGCAGCTCGCAGCGCACTGAGAGCGTGCAGAGTTCCGACGCGTTGTCCACGTTCTCTCCCGACCCCCCGTACTTGAGCGGCTTGGTCTCCCGGCCGGTATCGCCGAAGTACAGTTCGTAGCAGGCAACGCACTTGTCGCCGCTGCCGAAGGGTTCGGACTCTACCGTATCATCGCGGAAATCCTCCGCCGCCAGCGCACGGTTCTCGAAGCCCAGCAGCCGGTAGCCTTTCACCGCCGCGGGATTGAATTCCACCTGCGCCTTCACGTTCTTGGCGATCGGGTACACCAGCGCCTCATAGCGGTCGCGCAGCACGGTCTCCGCATCTTTGACACTGTTGATCACGTAGTAGTTGCCGTTGCCGTTCTTCGCCAGCGTCTCGAGCTTGTCGTCCTGCAGGTTGTACAGCCCGCAGCCGATGGCCGAGTAGTACACGCCGCTCTTTTTCTTGTTCTCGATCAGATCTTTCAGCTGGCCGTTCTGCGTCACACCGAAGTTCAGGTCGCCGTCGGTCACCATGATCACGCGGTTTAGGCCGCCCTCCGCGAAGTTCTCCACCGCGATGTCGTACGCCGTCTCGATGCCCCGCGAGCCGTTGGTGCAGCCGCTGATATACATCTTGTCCAGCTTACCGATTACGTACTCGATGTCGTGTTTCTTGTTTTTGGTCATGCCGTTGATGAACACGTGGTCCACGTCCGAATACGTCACAATGCTCAGCTTGTCGCCGTCGTTCAGCCGCGCGAACACGGTGGCCAACGCCATCCGGATCTGCATGGTCTTCGACGACATGCTGCCCGAGGTGTCAATAAGCAGCACGATGTTCTGCTTCGCCGGCAGCGTCTTTTTGCCCGCCAGTCCCAGGAACAGGAACCCTTTGTCCCCTTCCCGCCGGAGCTCCGCGGTCAATTCGAACAGCCCGCCGTTTTCCGCCTCCGGCGCGTTCAGCTCGTACTCCAGGAAGTTGAGCAGCTCTTCCGTCCGCACCATGTCGTGTGCAGTGCGGGTGTAGCGCTCGTAATTGCCCAGCAGCACGGTGGCCGCCGCGGTGTTGTTCGTGGTCCGGAACGTGGAAAGCGGCGAATTGGCCACGTCTTTGATCCGGCTGTCCTCAAAACTGTCGTACGAGTCCCAGCGCACGTCCTCGATACTCGGCATTCCGCTCTCGCACTCTTCCAGCATCTCCGGCGCCTCCGCCATCGTCATTTTCGCCATCACTGTATAGTTCATCTGGGCGTTCATCGCCGGGCTGCTCATCGCCGACGCTGCGCACGCGTCATACATGGCCTGTCCCGCTGCGGGCATCGGAGCGCCTCCCAGCATGCCGTCCATCGGGGCGGCTTTTTTTACGCGCCGCGTCCCTGCGGACAACGTCATATTTCTGAACAGGTCGTTCCGGTACGTTCTCTCAAACGTGAGCGCGCAGATCAGATCCGCCTCGCGCTCCGTGTACCCCAGTGACAAATAGTATTTCTTCTCCTGCGTAAATTCTTTTTTCATCGTCAATTCCCTCCTGAAAAATATCTGTGTCTCCCATCGGACAATGCCATTATATCACGTTTTCTCGCCCCGTGGTCGTTTGGCAAGCGACATTTTGAAATTCTCCATCCGGGCGAGTCAACTGTAAATCTGCGCTATTGATTCGGCGTTGCCCCTCCTCTATAATGAGCGTGCGCTCCGGAAGCGAAACACGATCAAACGACCAATTATGATCAGGAGGACGATAAAATGGATCTGGGAAAGAAAATAAAGCAGTTGAGGTTCAAAGCGGGATTGACGCAGGAGCAGCTGGCGGATAAGCTGGGCATCGGGCCGCAGTCGGTCTCCAAATGGGAGAACGCGGTGGCAATGCCGGACATCACCACGCTGCCGCTGCTGGCGGAGGTGTTCGGGGTGAGTATTGACGACCTGTTCGATCTCACAGCGGAACAGCGCCTGAACCGCATCGAGAACCGCATGGACATTGAAGAAGAACTGCCGCAGGACGTGTTCATGGAGTACGAAGAGTATCTGAAAACGCAGTTGACCGCGGGCGATAATAAGAAGCGCGCCGCCGAACTGATCGCGTACCTGTATTGGCACCGGATGGAATCGTATGCGAAAAAAGCGGCCCGCTGCGCCCGGGACGCGGTGCGGCAGGCGCCGAACGAGAAAGGCTGTCAATGGATCCTGCAAAAGGCGGAAGGCCATGCCGCGTGGGACTGGAACATCTCCAACCACTCCAAGGCGGTGGAGTTTTACCGCGAGCTGGTGGAGACGGATCCGGCTGGCCGGCTGCCGTACCTGTACCTGCTGGACAACCTGCTCGCCGACAACCGCGCGGACGAAGCGCAGCAGTATCTCGACCGGCTGAGCGCGCTGAAAGACGCCGACCCCGTCATCGTCGAAGTGTACCGGGCGCACATCGCGCTGGCGCGTTTTGACGCAGCCACTGCGGACAATATCATCGAACAACTCGTACGCGCCAAACCCGACGATTTTGCGTGCCTGTTCGAAGCCGCGCAGTATTACGCCAAAAAGTGCGACTACGAAAAAGCGATCGCGTACTACGATAAGGCGTTCAGCGCGCAGCCGCGGCGGCCGCGGTTCCAGGACGAGCTGATGGGCATTGCCGACATATACGAGCTCACGGGCAATTACAAAAAAGCCGCCGAGACGTACGACCGGATCATTGATCTGCTCGCAAACGAATGGGGCTTTTCTGAAGAGACCGAGCTTAAGCACGCCCAGAGCGAGAAAGCGCGGCTGCTGGCTAAAGCAGGCGGTAACCCGCGAACGGAATTATAATCAGTAATTCCAATTTTTGTTGCTCACAGTGATTGAACTGACTTTATCAGTACTATTGTCAACTGATATTCTCAGATCCAAATTACTATCAGAGTAGGAATATGAGCACGTGTAAGAACCTTCGTAGACATAAAAGTCCGAGTTGACCTTCGAGGCAACCACTGCTTTGGTGGTAGATCCCAACAAAATGCCATTGGGCAGTTCTGCCGAAACGTTTCGGTCGCTGTCTATGGAGATCTTGTATACCGCGCAGTTTTCGGCGGTCGTCTGGTAACTGGCTAAATTCATAATATAAACGTAAAACCAGACACCGTCCCGCTCTATCGAGATGTCTTTGGTGCCTCCGGCAGGGACGACCCCGCTTTCTCTTAATTTCCAGCCGTGGTTTAAAAACGCGGACAACGGCGCGGGCAGTTGATAAATATCTCCGCCCACAGCTATCCGGCCGGACATAAGATCATTTCCCAGCGTGGAGGGTTCTATATACTTCGTCAGGTAATCCGGTTTTTCTGTGTTGATTACAGTTTCAGTCTCGTTTGCAATATTGACATTTTCGACTGTGATAGAAGAATACTTTTTATAGCCGCTTTCTGCCGAATAACAGCAGAACTGAACTCCTGAAATATTATTTTTGTGATATGTCAAAACACTGTGATCAGAATAATCGCTTCTTTCCGCAGGCGTGCCGAAGGCTGCGATTATTTCTGCGATGCTCGAATTGCAGTCGATTCCTTTTGAAACCTTGATATTACTGCCGTAATACAGTTCTCCCTCAACAGCGTACACAATACAGTCCTTGATCATCCGTAAATTGCCGGTATTATTGTACACACTAACTTCTACGGATGAACCGTTCTTGCCCATTGTGAACGTTTCATCATCATACCCGGCGATCTCAGTAGAATCGCGGTATCCGGACTGTGTGATCGTCCAGCCGGAGGAAGTCAGTTTATCAAAAGTCATAGGCAATTTGTAAACGACACCGTCAAGCTCGAACGTGGAATCATACAGATCATCCGACAATACAAGCGGTTGCTCTTCAACCGGCTCTTTAGTATGTTCTACATTATGACCATCCGTATGTTCTTCATTATTCACGGTGGTCTGCCCTTTATCTCCTTTGCCCTTTCCGCCGAGCAGTACGACCGCCAGGATAATGCCCGCCAGCAGCACGGCCGCTCCCGCCGCAATGGCGATGATCAGGCCTTTGCCCGGCTTTTTCGCGGACTTGCCGGTCGTTTCCGGCGCAGCTTTTTCGGTGTCGATCACTGTGGTTATTTTGTACGGTTCTTCGTCATAATACCCCGTCTCAGGATCTTTGGAGACCTGCCGCGGCGGCACGGGGGCAACGACGGCGGCACCGGCGTTCTGCGCCGGCTCGCCTTTGCCGTCGAGCGCGTTCAGGAATTCGTCAATGCTTTTATAGCGGTCCTGCTGCAGCACCGCGAGGCCTTTCATGATTGCCGCCTCGAATTGCGGGTCGATCGCCACGCCGTGTTCAGAAGGCGTCTTCAATTCATCCGTGTACAGGCGCTGCGTGGCGTCGTCCGGCGCCTCGCCGGTGATGCACTTGTACATCGTCGCGGCCAGCGCGTAAACATCGGTCCAGGGGCCCTGGTTGCCCTTGCTGCGGTACTGTTCTTCCGGCGCGTAACCGGGTTTCAGCACTACCGAAAGGCTCTTGTTGGCGATCGATGACATATTCCGGGCCGCGCCGAAGTCCAGCAGTTTGACTTTGCCGTTGACGATCATTATATTGTCGGGGGCAATGTCCCGGTGGATCAGGCCCTGCTTGTGCACCTCCCGCAGCGACAGCATTACCGGCCGCAGCAGGTTCAGCGTCTGATCCGGTGTCAATGACCCGTGATCTTTCAGATAATCTTTAAGCGTCTGACCGTCCAGATACTCCATGACGATATACGCGGTGTTGTTCTCCTGGAAGTAGTCCCGGACAGTCACGATACCTTCTTCGCTGCTGAACCGCGCCAGCACCCGCGCCTCGCGCAGGAAGCGTTCGCGGCCCGTTTCAAAGAAATCCCGGCGTTCGCCTGCCGTGGCGATCGATACGGCCGGAGACGCCGTGTTGCTTCTGTTGACGTAGCCGTTCGGATAGAACTCTTTAATAGCGACCCGCAGATCGAGCTGCAGGTCGCAGCCGATATATGTGATACCGAACCCGCCTTCTCCGAGTGCCGCTCCGATCAGAAACCGGTTCTGCAGTATCGTGCCCGGAAGCAGATGATGCGCAGGGATCTCCGCGTTTTGCTTTTTTCCGCAGTGCGGACATTCCGCAGCGCCTTGTTCGATCTCTTTCATGCAGAAAATACAATAGTTCATTTTATTCCTCCGAACAGCCGGTTGACCGCCGTACACCGTCGTCAACGCTCTAAGCCAAAACAGCGCGGCTGCTCCAGTCGCGCTGTTTTTTTCTGTGTTATGCCCGGTCAATGCGGCCGGACACTGTCGCCTCCTTAATTAGCGGGGGTAACAGAAATGATGTGCGGGTTAACGCCGTCGTACCAGTACAGGTAGCCTTCCATGTCGATCTTGTCGCCGACTTTGAGAGCTTTGACAGCTTCGTAAACATCGGTGCCCGCGCCGCGCAGGTAGGACTCAACAAGGAATGTGTAAGTATTGCCGTCAACGGAGACCTTGAAGTACAGGTCGTCGCCGTCGCTGCCGGTGCCGTTGTACTTGTACAGGAAGGCAACGTCATTGCCGCCCGCATCCTTGGAAGCCTCGACGGTCATGCCCTTGAACGCGACGAACTGGTTCATCTTCTTGGCAAGCTCGGCTTCGTTGGCGAGCAGTGCGGTAACGTTGGTGACCGGAGCGACCCAGTTGCCTTCAAGCAGCGTGAAGGTGCAGCCTTCGCCAATTTCAACTTCACCGTGATATTCGGCCTTGAAGCCTTCCACGCGGATCTTCGCGCCTTTGACGAGCTTGTTGTTGTACTCGTCCTCGGTGCAGGTCATATTGTAGGCAAGATAACCGCCGTCGGCATCCTGAAGATAAATAACGGCCTTATCCTGCCACCAGCTCTGCTTATCCTGGATGTACGCCTCGATGACGACTTTTTCGTCAACGGCGGCCGCGGCATACTGCGCGTAAGTCATAACGCCGTCGCCTTTTTCGGTGTCGGGAGCGGGAGCGTGTTCTGTCACATTAACGGAAACGATGTGCGGGTTAACGCCGTCGTACCAGTACAGGAAGCCTTCCATGTCGATCTTGTCGCCGATCTTCAGTTCTTTAACTGCTTTGTAAACGTCCGTGTCCGCGCCGCGAAGATAGGACTCTACGAGGAAGGTGTAGGTGTTGCCGTCAACGGAAACTTTGAAGTACAGGTCGTCGCCGTCGCTGCCACTGCCGTTGTACTTGTACAGATAGGCAACGTCATTGCCGTCCGCATCCTTGGAAGCCTCGACAGTCATGCCTTTGAACGCGACGAACTGGTTCATCTTCTTGGCGAGCTCGTCCTGGTTGGCCAGCAGAGCGGTAACGTCGGTAGCCGGGGCGATCCAGTTGCCTTCGAGCAGGGTGAAGGTGCAGCCTTCCCCAACTTCGACTTCGCCGTGGTAATCGGCCTTGTTGCCTTCGACGCGGATCTTCGCGCCTTTGACAAGCTTGTTGTTGTACTCGTCCTCGGTGCAGGCCAGATTGTAAGCCAGGTATCCGCCGTCCGCATCCTGCAGATAAACAACGGCCTTGTCCTGCCACCAGCTCTGCTTATCCTGGATGTACGCCTCGATGATGACTTTGTCATCGACCGCTGCAGCGACATACTGCGCGTAGGTCATGACGTCTTCGCCTTTTTCAGTACCGGGGCTGGCGGGAGCGGCGGTAACGTCCGGTTTCGCGGTAGGATCAGTGTTTTCGACCGTCTTGCAGCCGAACAGCGTGAACACTGCAACGAGCGCAAGCACGAGAGCTATAACTTTTTTCATTACATTCGATCTCCTTTTCAAAACGAATGGCTCTGTTCGTTTTTTAACGAACAGAGCCATTCTAATACTATTTGCCGGTTTTGTCAAGTTTAGCCGCGAACCAGATCTTGCCTTCCCGCTCACTTCCCTTCTTTCCTGCGGTTCCGGACTATGCCGATCGTCCAGAACGCGATCAATCCGGCCCAGGCGACCAGCAGACACACTATCAGCGCGATCGCGCCGGAGGAAAGCGGCCCATCTGGCATTTTTAGGTGATACATTTCCGCAATTCGAGGGAACAATTTTGTGATATATTTATTATCCACTTCCTCGTGACGGTTGTTGGATTTGACCACTTCTTCGATCAATTGACCCGCCGCCTGGCGCAGCGCCGCGGAGCCGTTGAACACCGGCGTCACGAAGGTGTTGTCCTGGTTCGCCAGCAGCAGTTTGGCCGCGTCGATCTTAACGTGGTAGTAACGGTCGTTGTCCTCTCCCGCCCGGCTCAGGTAATCCTGATACTCCGGCGTGTTCTGCGCCTTGAGCGTCACCGGTACGTAGCCTTCCGTGCTGGAATAGTTGATCTGCACCTTGTTCGTCAGCATGAACTGCGCCAGCAGCCAGGTCGCCAATACTTCATTGCTGTCGCGCTTATTGAAGATGCACATGGAAGGCCCCTGGGAGATCATCTTCGGGTCGTCGACGTTGAACTGCGGCACCGGCAGCACCACAGTTTCAAAATCTACAACATCTTTTTCATCAATATCCTTTAAAGGCGAATTGCTGCCGATCCAGGTGGCGCCCGCCGTGGAGTCCACCGCGAAAATGCACTCGCCCTTGTTGAAGTAATCGCCCGGGTAGCTGGAGATCTTGAACGTGGAGAACGCTTTGGTCTTGGCGTGGGGCGAAATGTCCAGCAGCAGTTTGCGCGTCGTGTCGTTGAAGATCAGGATGTTGCCCTTCTCGTCGGAATAATCCGCACCGAGCTGGCGGAGCATCTGGATCATCATGTTGTCCGTAGACTTGTAAATGAACGGGATCATCACGTTTTTGCCGTTGAGCACGTACGTACCGTCCGGGTTCTGCTCCTTGGCCGCCTCGGAAACTTCCCACACGAAATCCCACGTGACGATCTCCGGCAGCGTATAGCCCAGTTTTTCCACGTACGTCTTGTTCACGTACAGCGCCTCGGTGGAGCGCATGTACGGCAGCGCGTAAAAATAGTTGCCGATCCGGCACTCGCCGATGAACTGAGGCACCAGTTCGTCCAGCGCCGGTCCGTCAAATTTCAGTTTCGAGCCGCCCAGACCGTAGTACGGATCCGTCATCAGATCGTTCAGGGGAACCACGGTATTGGCGCCGGTGAGGTAAGTGGCAATATGGTCCGGATACGACACGCACAGATTCGGCGTGGTCTCCGTGGGTATGTTGGTGATAACGTCGCGGTAGATGTCGTTGTAATCGGTGTACAGTTTGAGCTTCACATGGATGTTCGGGTACAGCGCCTCGAAATCCCGGATCGCCTCTTCGTAGATCTTCTTCTGCGCCACGTTCGTGTCATTCTTGGCCCAGAATACGATCTCGTAATTGCCCGTGAGATCCAGACTCTCGGTATTGTCCGGCATCGTGAACTTCGGCAGCGTGCCGCCGCCTTCGGAAGACTCGTCGCCGGGCTTCACCAGCTTGCCGTGGCACGCGGTCAATACGCCCGCCAGACACAGCGCCGCCAGCGCGAGGGCAATGATGCGCACAACAGTTTTCATCCCTTCGTGCCCCCTCTCGAAACGCCTTCCATGATCCGCTTGCGGAACACCAGGAACAGTATGATCAGCGGCACGGAGATGACCACCACCGCGGCCATCATTGCCGGCGTGTTCTGCCGGCCGAAGCCGCTCTCGCGGATCTCCTGGATACCGTTGGACACCAGGTAGTACTCCTGTTTGTCCGTGATCAGCCGCGGCCACATGTACGAGTTCCAGCACTCGATCACTTTCAGGATCGTCACCGTCACCACCGTAGGTTTGGCGATAGGGAGTACCACTTTCATCAGGTATTTGAAGTCCGACGTACCGTCGACTTTCGCCGCCTTGTACAGCTCGTCCGGTATCTGCTCGAAGTTCTCCTTCAGCAGGTAGATGTAGAACACCGACGCCACCGACGGAAGGATCAGGCCCGGGAACGAGTTGCGCAGGCCCAAATTCGTCACCGTCACGAAATTCGTGATTATGACCAGCTCGTTGGGGATCATCATCAGCGACAGGAACAGCGTGAACACCAGGTTCTTGCCGCGGAATTCCAGCCTTGAGAACGCGTACGCCGCCAGTATCGACACGCCGAGCATCAGCGCGGTGGTGACCACGGCGAAGATGAACGTGTTCAGGAAGTAGCGCGGCAGCGGCACGGAGTTGAACGCTTTCACATAGTTCTCCAGCGTCGGGGACAACGTCACGAACTGCGGCGTCGTTTCCGCGTTGTACGCGCTGTAGCTCTTTATCGAGGTCAATATCATCCAGTAGAACGGGAACAATACGATAATTGCCCATACGCCGAGCATCACGTATTTGACCGCGTTGCCTATCCTGCGGCGGACGGTGATGCCGGACGTTCTGCTTTTGGTGCTGTTATTGTTGTCCACTGCATCCACCTCCTCAATAGACCACTTTTTTGCGGCTGATGATCAGGTTCACGCACGTGATGGTAAACACAATCGCAAACAGGATCAATGCCGCTGCGCTGGCGTAGGACGGGTACCCGCCTCGGGCGCCGTACAGCATGTCGTACACGTAGCCCACCAGCGTGTTCATGCCCTCTGCGTTGAGGTCAACGCCGAACAGCGCCACACTGTCGCTGTACGCCTTGAACGCGCCGATGAAGCCGGTGATGATCAGATAGAACAGCGTGGGCGAGATCATCGGCATCGTGATCCGCCAGAAGATCTTCGCGTCGGAGGCACCGTCTACTTTCGCCGCTTTGTAGAAGTTGGGATTGACCGAAGCCAGCGCGCTGGTCAATATCAGTATTTTGAACGGCATCACGATCCAGATGGTGTAGAAGCAGAACACGAACATCTTGGCCCAGTACGGTCCTTTGATGAAGTCGACCGCGTTGCCGCCGAACAGTTTGATGATCATGTTGACCAGGCCTACGTTGGCATCCGTCTTGTTAAACAGTATCATGAACACCAGACCTACCGCCAGCGTGTTGGTAACGTACGGCAGGAAGTAGATGGTCTGGAACAGTTTTTTGACCTTATTTATGGAACTGAGCCCGTACGCGATGAGCAGCGACAGGCCCGTAGAAATAGGCACCGTGATCGCCACCATCAGCGCGGTATTTTTGAGCGCCTGCAGGAACGTGCCGTCGCGCAGGACGTACGAGAAGTTGGCGAATCCGACGCCGGTATACGTCTGCGACGCGGAGTGGTAGTTCTCCTGCAGCGAGTACACCAGCACGTCTACCAGCGGGTACACCATGAAGACGGCCAGGAATATGAACGCCGGCAGCAGGTACAGCCAGGCTTTGAAACCGCTCTTTTTCATACGGTGCCTCCCGCGTTGCTGCCTGCTTTGTCCGCCCCGGCTTCGAGCTCATCGTCGGCGTCAACGTCGTACGCGAACCGTATCCGCTCTTCGGTCTCGGCGTCAAACAGAAACACTTTATACGGCTTCAGGCGGAAACGCACCGTGGGCGACGAGGTGTCAATGCGCCGCTCGGAACTGACGATCGACCGCACTACCGGGTTCTCCGCGTCGGGATGCTCGGACAACACCGTTATATCCCTGCCCATTACTTCTATCCCCGAGAGATTGCTTTCGAACGGACCGTTGCTGTCCGGAATGAAGCCTTCCGGCCGGATGCCGATCCAGACGTTGCCGTCGCGCGCGTCCGGCACGTCCAGCACCGCCGCGCCGCCAATGAACAATTGTCCGCCGCGCACTTCGCCTCTGAACACGTTGATCGCGGGCGTGCCGAGGAACTTGGCCACGAACAGGTTGGCCGGGTCGTCGTACACCGCCTGCGGCGCACCGATCTGCTGCACCACGCCTTTTTTCATCACGATGATCAGGTCGGAGATGCTCATGGCCTCTTCCTGGTCGTGGGTAACAAATATCGTAGTCACTTTGGTCTCGCGCTGGATCTTTCGGATCTCTTCGCGGGTCTGCAGGCGCAGGCGGGCGTCCAGGTTGGAGAGCGGCTCGTCCAGCAGCAATACCTGCGGCGTCTTCAC
>JAEEGL012080459.1_pt1 | contig 22888 bp, 22 predicted proteins | sample 9134231 | NCBI WGS metagenome assembly JAEEGL01 (sample SAMN16246548, study PRJNA631951) | gut metagenome | biome: gut microbiome; feature: rumen; material: fiber-attached | host: Bos | place: Iran: Karaj | collected 2018-10 | reverse complement strand
GTATTTAGTGCGTTCTGATGACAAATATGGCACATTCACCTGTCCTGTATATTTGAGCGAAAATACACGTACCACACCTGTAACAGAAGGCTTTGTAACCGTTATACCCACCAAAATTGATAAAACGAATCCATTCGTGTACATAACCAGTAATAAGCGTGGAACTTATACCATTTATGATGCATTTGGTCGTTTGGTACAACGAGAGAACTTTGCAAATTGTGGAAATGGTTGTACGATTAGCATTCCGACTGCTCCACAACATTTGCTGTTAATGATTGTTGAACTGGAAGATGGATATTCAGAGACTTTCTTTTTACTGGTGCAATAATTAGTTTATGAAGAAGAATTGGTTTTTAATTACATATTTTTTACTGGTGCCTTTATCGTTATTTTCGGCAAAAAGCACTTTAACGACAAAAGAGTACTTTATCTACCCTATTCAGCATCGATTCGGTGTTTATGTAGAAGCAGGTCTTGATAAAATGCACCCTATAAATTATGATAAATTAGAAACCAATAAGAGCAATCCAATGGGAACTATTGGGTTTATGTACGAGTATATGAACCAACATTTTATCCTCAACACGGGTGTTAGTTTTGGCTTTTTAACTGGAAAGTATTTTTTGTTGGATACGCTTCGTAACACCATTACTTCCCAAGAACTCAAAGATACCGATCCCAATGAAAAGCCTTTTGATTTATACGTAACACAAACCAAGCACGATATAGTCAAATTTGGAATGCTGGAATTCCCGATTATGGCAGGTGTTAACTACAAGAAATTTTATGCTATGGCAGGTTTACGATTAGGCATAAAAGTGGTTGATGGTACGAAAGTGAATGGAAGCATACGATTCTCTGCAAAATACAAAGAGTATATATCTTCTTTTGAATGGATGCCTAACCACGGACTTCGTGCAGGAGGTTATGAAGTAAAAAACAAAAGTTTTCTGACGGTCAACTTGCGTGTGGCACTTGAAGGAGGCTATAACTTCAAAACCATCGTTCGAGAATACTTCAATTGTACCCCACGTATAGGCGTTTTTGTCAATGCGGGTCCTTATTTGCCGAATGTAGATATTTCCAATCAACAAATAGCGTTTGCGGAAAACAAATATGACTTGACTTCGTACAATCAGCAACCTTTGTTAAAGAAAGGCCATCACATGTTATTGGATATGCAAGCGGGCGTGAAATTGTGTTTCATGTTCTTGGATAAACACATCAATAAGCCACCTTGTAAAACTTGCAAACAATTTGAAGCACTAAAACAACCCTACTGTCCGATGTGCGAAAAGCAACAACAACGCTACAAACGGGTTAGTCGCAAAAAAGAAGTCTATAATCATAGTTGGTCTGAGTAAAATGAAAAAATCTACCAAAATACTACTTTACATAGTTTCTATTTTGTGCTGTGCTTTTGTGGTTATGCGTTGCGGTAAGCAAAAACTAAAAGATAATTTTAATGCGGTTCGTCCCTTGATTAGCCAACTACAACAAGAAAATAAATTGGATACTTGCAGGCAGTTGATTGTGGTGGTTTGTGATAGTTTGCATACTTCGCAAGCAACGATGTACCTCTTAGAACGCTCCAAGGACGCTACTGCCGAAAATGTTTTGCAAAAGGATACATTATGGCAAATGGCTATGCCAGCGCTGCAAGTGGCTGTTGGGCAAAAAGGTATGATTGAGGCCGAAAAAAAATGCGAAGGAGATAAGTGTACACCTACGGGACTTTATTCGCTGTCGTTTGCGTTCGGACCCAAAAAAGATAGGGACATCAAGATGCCTTTTGTGGAAGTTTCCGACAAGCATATTTGGATTTCCGAATCAACTGATTCACTATATAACCAACTGTACGTGGACTCTTTTGATGTTTATAAAGGCAAAGACATTGAACGCCTGATTGATTACCCTATCGCCTACCAATACGCTGTGGTGATAGATTATAATGCGGCGTGTGTCCCCTATGCGGGTAGTGCCATTTTTATGCATTGCTTAAAACCAGATGCTACTTCAACGGCAGGCTGTGTGGCTATGCCAACTGAAAAACTGATCCCAATTTTGGAGTGGTTAGATAGTGAAAAACATCCCATGATTTATATGGATATATTAAACAAATAACATTATGAAGCGTGTCTTTTTAGTTTTGATAACAATTGTATTTTCGTTGGGTATTTATGCCCAACCGAAGTATGTTTTTTATTTTATTGGAGACGGGATGGGCTTTAATCATGTCCGTCTAACCCAGATGTATTTGGCAGAATTACAAGAAAAAATAGGTTGCGAACCTTTAGTGATGACTTCTTTCCCTGTAGTAGGAATCGTTGCCACACATTCTTCGTCCAATCCCATAACCGATTCTGCGGCTGCTGGAACTGCCTTAGCAACAGGCAAAAAAACGGCTAATGGCGTCTTGGGGTTAGACGACGAAAACGAAGAAGTATATAGCATAGCAGATACGTTAAAAAAAATAGGTTGGAGCGTCGGTGTATCTACTTCGGTCAGCATAGACCACGCTACTCCGGGTGCGTTTTATGCACATGTGACGAAACGAAGTAAGTATTTTAAGATTGGAACCCAGTTGGCCGATTCCGATTTCGATTTTTTTGCCGGTAGTTCTTTCTTGAAACCAATCGGCAAAGTAAGAAAAGATTCGCTATGTCTTTATGATTTGTGCGAACAAAAAGGGTATGCTTTTGCAAGAGGATACGAAAACGCCCAAGAGTTATTGGACACCAACAAATTGATTTTAATTGATCATAATGACGGCTTAACACCATCACAGTTAGGGAAAGGTCGTTTGGCATACGGTCTTGAGAAGCAAGATACGGATTTAACGTTGGCAAAAATCGTTTCTACGGGCGTTGAATTTTTAAGCAAAAAAGAAAAGCCATTTTTTTTCATGGTAGAAGGAGGCTCCATTGACCGTGCTGCACATAGTAATGATGCCAAAAATACGATTGGCGAAGTGTTGGAATTTGATTCTGCCATTGCGGTAGCTTATAATTTCTACCAAGAACATCCCGATGAGACGTTGATTTTGGTAACTGCAGACCACGAAACAGGCGGTTTGGCACTTGGAAAGAAGAAACACTTCCTCAACCTCAAAGTGTTAGATAACCAAAAAGTGAGTGTGGATTCCCTCAATAATGCAATCAAGGAACTACACGCAAAATTAGGAGCAAAAATCCAATATAAAAACGTCCAAGAACTCTTAACAAAGTATCTCGGTTTTTATACCAACATTGCTATTTCCAAAGAAAATGACGCTTTATTGCAAGAAAAGTTTAACAATATCAAACAAAATAAAGATAAAAACGTCAAAACACTCTATTCAGAAGTGTATGAACTGAGTAATCTGGCGATTAAAATTATCAACGAACAAGCATTCATCGGCTGGACAACGAATTCGCATTCGGCTAATCCTGTGCCTTTGTTTGCAGTGGGTAATGGTGCTGAAAATTTTGGCGGTTGCATCGATAATAGTTTTATTGCGAATAAATTGACAGAACTTTTGTGTCCTCCCCTTCCTCAAGATTCGACCGTTACCGTGGAAACAGAAGAGGAGTAATAGGCAAAATAAGCCATAAAGACAAGGAAAAAGCAGAATTTATTTTTTGCTTTTTTTTGTTATGGATTTGTTATAAATTTTATTATCTTTGCAAAGTGAACATAACAAAATTGCATATAAATTAAAAAATATAAAATCTATGGCTTCATTAGACGAATTGACCACCAAGATTTACCAAGATGGTATTGAAAAAGGTAAAAACGCTGCCGATAATCTCATCGCAGAGGCAGAGGCTAAATCCGCTCAAATAGTTTCTCAAGCCGAAAAAAAGGCACAAGAAATCGTTGAGCAAGCAAAAAAACAAGCAGAAGAGTTGAGTGCAAACTGCAAATCGGAATTAAAGCTCTATAAAGACCAATGTGTCAGTGCTTTGAAAACCGAAATTACCGACTTGATTTGCGGAAAAGTGGTAACAGAGAACGTAAAAGTTGCTACGACCGATGTTAAGTTTATGCAGGAAATCATTGCAAAATTAGCCCAAGAAATGGCTAAAAACGGTGATGTGATCATCGAAACCAAAGATGCCGATGCTCTCACCAAATACTTCACTGCCAACGCAAAAGATGTGCTGAATAAAGGCGTTGAAATTCAAGAAGTTAAGGATATTAAAACGGCATTTTCAATCGTCAGCAAAAACGGAGGGTATAAACTCTCGTTTGGCGATAAAGAATTTGAGGCTTTCTTCAAGGAATTTTTGCGTCCACAACTGATTGAATTATTGTTTGGTTAAACAACTAAAAAGGACATAAATATGGGATACGAATATGTATTAGCCAGTTTGCCCGATTTAAAAATCAATAGTTCTGCTCCCATTACAATCGAAAAGTTACAGGAACTATTAGATGAGACCATGCTTGAGAAGGATAAACCCTTGCTTGCTGTGCTCCAAATGAAAAATGACAACCCGATTGTGCTATCAACGCTTGAACAATATCGGGACGATGCATTGTCTGCTCCTGCGTGGTGGGAAGAAGCCGAAAAAGTCCTCTCAGAAGAAGATATTCGCACGGCTATTTTGTACGAATACGGCATCAAAAGCAAGAAAGATTTTGTACGCTCGTGGTTCCAATTCAACGAAGATATAAATAATGTGCTCGTTGCTACGATTTGCCGAAAACATAATTTTGATGTTCGCAAACTGATTATCGGAACGAATGAAGTGGCAGAAATCTTGCGTAAAAACATTTCACAAAAGGATTTTGGTTTGGGTGGCGTTATGTCCAACCTCAACGAAGTGATGCAAATTGTGGAGATTGATAACTTGATGGAGCGAGAAAAACACTTGGACGCTTTACGCTTCGCTTGGTTGGAGGAAAAGACACGTTTTATCCATTTTTCGGTTGAAAATGTGCTTGCGTATTATTTGCAATGCGAGATGTTGAATCGTTGGGACAAACTGACTGTGGAAGAAGGCGAACAGATATTCCGCGAATTAGTAAGTGACATGAAAAAAGGGATTAGTTTGTAAAACAAAAAAGAATTTAAAATTAAAAAAGATATGACAACTGGTAAAGTAAAAGGTATCATTGCTAACTTAGTAACCGTTGTGGTGGACGGAGCAGTGGCACAAAATGAAATTTGCTATTTAAGTGTCGGAAAAACACGATTGATGGCAGAAGTTATCAAAATCACAGGCGAAAACGTTTTCGTTCAGGTCTTTGAAAGTACGCGTGGCTTGAAAGTTGGCGACACAGTTGAGTTTACAGGACACATGTTGGAAGTTACGCTCGGACCTGGTTTGCTCAGTAAAAAATACGATGGACTACAAAACGATTTGGATAAATTAACGGGCGTTTTCTTGCAACGTGGTGAATACAATTATCCTTTGGACGAAGGGGCACTGTGGAAATTTACGCCCATCGCAAAAGAAGGCGATAAAGTGCAAGCCGCTGATTGGTTGGGTGAGGTGGACGAAAATCACCAACCCCATAAAATTATGGTGCCATTTGTGTTTGAAGGCGAATATACCGTAAAATCCATCGTTAAAGCAGGCGAATACAAAGTGAACGATACAATTGCCGTTTTGACCGATGCAGAAGGCAAAGAACACAACGTTACCATGATACAAAAATGGCCTGTTAAAAAAGCTATTTTAGCCTATAAAAGCAAGCCAAGACCGTTCAAATTGTTGGAAACGGGCGTTCGAACCATAGACACCGCCAACCCTATTTGCGAAGGTGGAACGGGCTTTATTCCGGGTCCTTTCGGTACAGGTAAGACGGTACTCCAACACGCTATTTCCAAGCAAGCCGAAGCAGACATCGTGATTATTGCAGCGTGTGGTGAGCGTGCGAATGAGGTGGTGGAAACCTTCACCGAATTTCCCGAATTGGACGACCCACACACAGGTCGCAAGTTGATGGAGCGTACGATAATCATTGCCAACACGTCCAACATGCCTGTTGCGTCTCGTGAGGCTTCGGTGTACACTTCGATGACCATTGCCGAGTACTACCGTTCGATGGGCTTGCGTGTGTTGTTGATGGCAGACTCTACTTCTCGTTGGGCTCAAGCATTGCGTGAGATGTCCAACCGTTTGGAAGAGTTGCCCGGACAAGATGCCTTCCCGATGGACTTATCGGCTATCATCGGTGCTTTCTACGCTCGTGCCGGTTATGTGTATTTGAACAATGGCAGTACGGGCTCGGTAACCTTCTTGGGAACGGTTTCGCCCGCGGGTGGTAACTTGAAAGAGCCTGTAACAGAGGGTACGAAGAAGGTTGCACGTTGTTTCTATGCTTTGGAGCAGAACCGTGCTGACCGCAAACGTTACCCCGCTGTAAACCCCATTGATTCTTACTCTAAATATTTGGAATATCCTGAATTTGAAGAATATATTTCCAAACGCATCAATAATAGTTGGATTGGTTTGGTGAACGAAATGAAGACCTATCTCCAACGCGGTAAGGAAATTCAAGAACAAATCAACATTTTGGGCGATGATGGCGTACCCGTAGATTATCACGAAGAATTTTGGAAGTCGGAACTTATTGATTTTATCATTTTGCAACAAGACGCATTTGACAAGATTGATGCGGTTTGTCCGATGGAACGCCAAGAATATATGCTTAATTTGGTGATGGATATGTGTCATAAAGATTACGATTTTGACAACTTCTTGGATGTAAATGAATACTTTAAGAAGATTATCAATATCTGTAAACAGATGAACTATTGCGAGTTTAAGTCGGCTGATTTTAACAACTATCAAACCAAATTGGACGAGTTGTTGAAAGAAAAACAGATAGCGTAAAAAGTTACTAACTTATTGAAATTAAAAGAATTATATATGGCAAAAGCATTTCAAAAAATTTATACGCAAATCACGGCAATCACCAAAGCAACGCTTTCGTTGAAGGCCACAGGCGTAGGAAATGACGAATTAGCAACCGTCAATGGCAAGTTGGCACAGGTTGTAAAAATCTTGGAAGACGAGGTTACTTTGCAGGTCTTCGAAGGAACAGAAGGGTTACCCACGAACGCCGAAGTGGTTTTCTTGGGCAAGGCACCTTCGTTGAAAGTGAGCGACCAGTTAGCCGGCCGATTCTTTAACGCATACGGCGACCCAATCGATGGAGGACCCGCTATTGAAGGCGACGAAGTGGAGTTGGGAGGTCCGAGTGTGAACCCCGTGCGACGCAAACAACCTTCCGAGTTGATTGCAACGGGTATCGCAGGTATTGACTTGAACAACACGCTCGTTTCGGGGCAAAAAATCCCATTCTTTGCTGACCCTGACCAACCTTACAACCAAGTGATGGCGAACGTGGCTTTGCGTGCCCAAGCCGACAAAATCATCTTGGGAGGTATGGGTTTGACGAATGACGACTACCTTTATTTCAAAAACGTGTTCAACAATGCAGGTGTGCTTGACCGTATCGTTTCTTTCGTAAACACGACCGAAAACCCACCTGTAGAGCGTTTGTTGATACCCGATATGGCTTTGACGGCTGCCGAGTATTTTGCAGTACAAAAGCACCAAAAAGTGTTGGTTTTGCTTACCGATATGACACTTTACGCCGATGCTTTGTCGATTGTGAGCAACCGTATGGACCAGATTCCTTCCAAAGACTCTATGCCCGGTTCGCTTTACTCCGATTTGGCAAAGATTTACGAAAAAGCTGTGCAGTTCCCACAAGAAGCAGGTGGCGGTAGTATCACCATCATTGCCGTTACTACCCTATCTGGTGGCGACATAACGCACGCAATCCCCGATAATACAGGTTATATCACCGAAGGACAGCTCTATTTACGGCGTGATAGCGACATCGGAAAAGTTATTGTGGATCCGTTCCGTTCGTTGAGTCGTTTGAAACAGTTGGTTGCTGGTAAAAAGACCCGCGAAGACCATCCACAAGTTATGAATGCTGCCGTTCGTTTGTATGCCGATGCTGCCAATGCAAAAACAAAATTGGAGAATGGTTTTGATTTGACCAATTACGACGAGCGTTGTTTGGCTTTTGCAAAGGATTATTCGGACAAAATTTTGGCAATTGATGTCAATATCAACACCACCGAGATGTTGGACATCGCTTGGCAACTTTTTGCACAACATTTCAAGGCAGAAGAGGTCAATATCAAACAAGAATTGGTAGATAAATACTGGGTTAAAGGGTAATCGAGTGGTGCAATAATGGCAAATTTGTATATCATAGCAGGATGTAATGGTGCTGGCAAAACGACGGCATCGTATACTATTTTGCCTGATATGCTTCACTGCAAACACTTTGTCAATGCGGACGAAATCGCACGAGGTTTATCGCCTTTTGATGTGGAAAGTGTCGCTATACAAGCTGGAAAAATCATGTTTTCACGCATTGAAGAGTTGATTGAATTAAAAGAAGATTTTGCCATTGAAACCACCCTCGCAACACGCTCTTACATTAAATTGATTGATAAAGCACACACGTTAGGTTACATCGTTCATTTGCTTTTTTTCTACATTGAAAGCGTAGAATTAGCCAAATTGCGTGTTGCCAAACGAGTGAGCGAAGGCGGACATAACGTTGCCGAAGAAATTATTGAAAGACGCTATAAGTTAGGCATCAATAATTTAATCAATCTTTTTATACCGAGGTGTGATAGTGTTCTGCTTGTAAATAAATCGGTAGATTTTACTACTTTTGCAGAAAAGAAAACATTAAACGAACCAATAAAAATTGTTAATCAATCCATTTGGGATAAAATGTTGTCTATTTATGAAAGAAAATAATGAAAATAACCCATTAGAAGCTATCCAAGAGCCGAAAAAGCAGGAAAACATTAGTTTTCGTAAGAAAGTGGAAAAAGGATTAAAAATATCCTTCAAAAAGTTAGTTGAACAAAAACGCAAGGATAACGATGAACTCGTTGTGAGCGAAGATGGCGAAATAAAATTTATTGATCCACAAAAAGTAGATGTATAATTATGGCTATCAGTTTTCAATATAATAAAACGTCGTTGCAAGGGCTTGAAAAAAACCTCAAGATGCGACAACGAACCCTGCCGACCCTGCAAAACAAAGAGACCGCTCTGCGTATGGAGGTGAAAAAGGCAAAGGACGAAATGAAAAAATTGGACGAAGAAGTAGAACAACGCATCAAAGGATATGACCAAATGATTGCACTCTGGGGCGAGTTTGATACGAGTCTTATCCACGTTGATGACGTTAAGATGTCCATCAAAAAAATTGCGGGCGTGCGTGTGCCTGTCTTGGACGAAGTGGTCTATTCTACCAAAGAATTTAGCATTTTTTCTTCGCCAAAGTGGTTTGCAGACGGTTTTGAGCAACTCAAAGCGATTGCCGACGTGGGTATCCGCCAAGAATTTATGCGGAAAAAAGTGGATTTATTGGAGTATGCACGCAAAAAAACGACCCAAAAAGTGAATTTGTTTGAAAAAGTGCAAATTCCTGGCTATCAAGATGCCATCCGCAAAATTAAACGATTTATGGAAGACGAAGAAAATTTGAGCAAATCGTCCCAAAAAATCGTCAAATCGAAACGTGAAAAAGAACAAGAAAAACAAAGAAAGGAGGGCGTTGCCGTATGATTACGAAAATGAAAAAATATACTTTCTTGGTTTTTTATCGCCAATATGAATCGTTTTTGACGCAATTACGCGACTTCGGTTTGGTGCATATCACGGCCAAAAATGTCGATTTGGAGGCAAACGAAACTTTGCAAGAAAGCGTAACGTATTTTGCTAAATTACAATCAATTATCGCACAAGCAAAGTCGTATTGTACGGAACAAATTTCTCCTGCAAAAACGGCAGATATACAAGCATTTATTGAGCAGTGGGAAAATACGACCAAACAGTTGACTGAGATTGACCAAGACATTCAAGCAACGCAAAAAGAAGCGGCTCGAATGCAAATATGGGGCGATTTTTCGGCTAAAAAGATGGCGTCAATCGCTTCGGCAGGTTATCCGTTGCATTTCTACACATGCCCAAAATCGGCTTTTGATGATTCGTTTGGTGCAGTAATTAACGAAAGCAATAATGTCGTGTATTTTGTGGCGATTGAAAATGTTAATTCGCTGAATAATGAAGGTTGTACTGAGCAAACGCTCAACGAACACAACTATTCCGAATTATTGCAAGATATTACGGCTTTGGAGGCAAAAAAACAAGCTGTAATCAACGAATTGCAACAGTTGGCGAACCAAAATCTACAGGCATTAGAAAACGAAGAACTCACGGTGCATCAAAGCATTGATTGGCAAAAAGTCGAACTAAATACGACCGATTTGGCGGAAGGAAGCGTGAAGTATGTGGAAGGTTTTTGTCCGCTGGAACAGAGCAAAGATTTGGATGCTTTGTTGGAAAAAGAGCATATCTACTACGAATCGACCGACCCAACGGCTGAAGACACAACACCGATTCAGCTGAAAAATAATTTCTTTACGAAGTTGTTTGAGCCTATCACGCGGCTGTATTCGTTGCCCAACTATGCAGAGATTGACCCTACCCCGTTTTTTGCACCCTTCTTTATGCTGTTTTTCGGCTTATGTTTGGGCGATGGTGGCTATGGTTTGCTGATTTTAGTGGCTGGAATCTATCTGATTTTGAAGAAACCTGATTTGAAAAATTGGGGTTGGTTAGCGACTTTTATGGGTTTTACGACTATGGTTGTGGGTATTCTGACGGGTATGTTTTTCGGAATCAATCTCGAAGAAGTGGCTTTCTTGGCTCCCGTAAAACAATACTTTATTACGGAAACGAATGCTTCGGTACACGTTGCGGACGGCAGTTATCATCCAATGATGGTTTTTGCGGTGGCAATCGGTATCTTCCAAATCTTGTTTGCAATGGGCTTCAAGTCGGCTAAAATTATCTTGCAAAAGGGTTTGAAATACGCTTTGTACGATATTGCATGGCTTGTTTTCTTGATTACGGGCATCGTTTGGCTTTTCACTTCCCCACAAGGAACGACATTGTACGTCTTTTATGGTATTTTAGGCTTATGTGCCTTGTTTATCCTCTTCTACAGCGACCCTGACAAGAAAATTTTGATAGCAAATCTCGGTGGTGGTTTATGGGGAACGTACAATATGGTTTCGGGCTTGCTGGGAGACGTTTTGAGTTACATTCGTTTGTTCGCTTTGGGCTTGGCAGGCGGTATATTGGGCAATGTGTTCAATAGTTTGGCTTTGCAAGTGGGCGAAGGTATGCCTGCGTGGATAGGTTGGCTTCCAATGCTGTTTATTATGCTATTTGGACATGGACTGAACTTTGCTCTTTGCCTTATTTCGTCTGTGGTGCACCCGTTGCGTTTGACCTTTGTGGAATTTTATAAAAACGCCGATTTCGAAGGCGGTGGATTAGAATATAAACCTTTTCAAAAGTTAAATAAATAAAAATTAAATATTATGACAAATTTACTGATTGCTTACATCGGAATCGCCCTCATGGTAGGGTTGTCCGGTCTCGGAAGTGTATTTGGTTTGACTATCTGTGGTAACACGGTGGTTGGTGCTTTAAAGAAAAGACCTGATGCAATGGGTATTTACATCTTACTCTCTGCATTGCCTTCTACACAAGGTATTTACGGTTTCGTGGGTTATTTCTTATTGCAAGGTTTCTTAACAGCGGGTATTACCGCTTTGCAGGCTGCTGCTGTTTTTGGTGCAGGCTTGGCATTAGGCGTTGTGGCTTTATTCTCGGCTATCCGTCAAGGTCAAGTGTGTGCAAATGGTGTGGCTGCAACGGGTGCTGGACATAACGTAACCGCAGGTACGATGATTATGGCGGCTTTCCCTGAGTTTTATGCTATTTTGGCATTGCTCGTGTTGATTCTCATCCGTAACTTGATGGGAACACCTGTTTTAGGATAACGTTTAAAAGTCATCTGTAACCGTAAAAAGTTGCAGATGACTATTTGTATGAACGAAATTTTTGATATTATAGAGAAGTATTATTGCGATAATGAACCTTTGTACAATATCTTGATTACGCATAGTAAACAAGTATGCCAAAGAGCAGTAAGTATCGTCGATAAACGTACCGAGTTGCATTTGAATCGCGACTTTGTTTTTAACGCGGCTATGTTGCACGACATCGGTATTTTTATGTGCAATGCTCCTTCTATCAATTGTTTCGGGCAACATCAATACGTAGAACATGGCTATTTAGGTGCAGAATTATTGCGACAAGAAGGTTTGCCACAGTACGCACTCGTTGCAGAACGGCATACAGGAACAGGCATAACCAAAGAGCAAATTATTCAAGAAAATATGCCTTTGCCCCATCGCGATTTCGTGCCTATAACGTTAGAAGAGCAACTGATATGTTATGCGGATAATTTCTATTCCAAAACCCATTTGGACGAGGAGTATTCGTTTGAAGTTGCTTGTAAAAAAATCCAAAAATTTGGAGAAGAATGTAAAACAAAGATGATTTACTGGAAACAGTTATTTGAACCATAAATAATAATTCTAAAAATTTAATACCATGAATGTACAAAACATTATGACGTACCTTTCTGCTAAACACCCCGGTGAAGCAGAGTACCTCCAAGCCTGTCAAGAAGTGCTTGAGTCTATTGAAGAGGTGTACAACAAACACCCTGAATTTGAAAAAGCAAAGATTGTAGAGCGTATCGTAGAACCTGACCGTATCTTTACGTTTCGCGTAACATGGGTGGACGATAAAGGCGAAGTTCAGACCAACTTAGGTTACCGCGTACAATTCAACTCCGCTATCGGTCCTTACAAAGGCGGTTTGCGTTTCCACAAAGCCGTAACACCTTCTATGTTGAAGTTCTTGGGCTTTGAACAAACCTTCAAAAATGCCCTCACAACCCTCCCGATGGGTGGTGCAAAAGGTGGCTCGGACTTTGACCCAGTGGGCAAAAGTGATGCTGAAATCATGCGTTTCTGCCAAGCATTTATGTTGGAATTGTGGCAGTGCATCGGTCCCGACCAAGATATTCCTGCTGGAGACGTAGGTGTTGGTGGACGCGAAATCGGTTATTTGAATGGTATGTACCAAAAGTTGGCTCGCGAATACCATACGGGCGTTTTAACGGGTAAAGGAATGACGTTTGGTGGCTCTCTCTTGCGTCCTGAAGCAACAGGTTTTGGTGCTTTATACTTTACGCATCACTTGCTCGAAAAAGCCGGAAAAGACCTCAAAGGCAAGACGATTGCCGTGTCTGGTTTCGGTAACGTAGCGTGGGGTGCCTGCATCAAAGCAACCGAATTAGGTGCTAAAGTGGTGGCTATCTCGGGTCCTGATGGCGTTTGTCATATCCCAGACGGCATAACCAAAGAAATGATTGATTACATGCTCGTTATGCGTAGTTCAAACCGCAATAAAGTGCAAGATATGGCAGATAAATTCCCCGACAAAGCCAAATTTACGGCAGGCAAGAAAGCGTGGTCAATCAAATGCGATATTGCGTTGCCATGTGCTTTCCAAAACGAGTTGTCGGAAGACGATGCAAAAGAATTGAAGGCTAACGGTTGCTGGTGCTGCTGCGAGGTTTCGAACATGGGCTGCCAACCCGAAGCAATTCACTACTTCCAAAAGAATGGCGTTCTCTTTGCTCCTGGTAAAGCCGTGAATGCAGGTGGTGTTGCTACTTCGGGCTTGGAAATGACCCAAAACGCTGCACACCTTAATTGGTCGGAAAAAGAAGTGGATGACAAATTGCACACGATCATGCAATCCATCCACGAACAATGCGTTCAATTCGGTACCCAAGCCGATGGTAGTGTGGATTACGTGAAAGGTGCGAATATCGCTGGCTTTATGAAGGTTGCACAAGCGATGTTGGAACAAGGAATCGTGTAATTTAGCGTTCTGATTGGATTGTTTTTGTGCTGTTGTGGGCTGATAAATTCTACCTGCAATGGCACAAAACTTTTTTATTTCGTGCTTCAGAACGATATTTTTCAAGCCAACGATTTTTTTATACCTCAAAATTCACTTTTTTTTGTTTAATGGCTTTTTTTTATATACCTTCGTGTCGCTTTGGCCCAGGTGGCGGAATTGGTAGACGCGCTGGTCTCAAACACCAGTAGGTTCACCCCTGTGCCGGTTCGACCCCGGCCCTGGGTACAAAAAATGCCTCGTAAATCTCGGTTTATGAGGCGTTTTTATTCGTAAACCAAAAAGGACTTAATGGCTGCGAAGTATAGTTGCAAAGAAAAATGAATACATTATCGCAATAATTTTTTATCTATGTGGCTGAATATATTGATGATTGTAGCAGGTGTGGCGTTGGTGCTGTGGGGTGCCGACCGACTGACCGATGGTGCAGTGGCTTTAGCAGAACGAATGAATATCCCGCAGATTGTGATTGGACTGACTATTGTGGCTCTTGGCACATCGGCACCCGAGTTCTGCGTGAGTATCGTCTCGGCACTCAAAGGCACGGCTGACCTTGCCGTAGGTAACGTGGTGGGGTCGAATATCTTCAATACGATGCTTATTGTGGGCGTAACGGCGATGGTGGCACCGATGACTATCCTACCCTCCACCGTCAAAAAAGACATCCCTATTGCCTTGTTGGCGTCTGTGGTGCTGACCGTGATGGTGATGATGGACGACTATCTATCACGCCTTGATGCGGCATTGTTGTTTATCGGTATGATTGTTTTTATGTGGTTCACGTTACGCAATGCAAAGGGCGATATGGAGCAAGAACAAGTGGCGTCTCGTGGCTATTCCGTTCCGAAGTCGTTACTGCTACTTGTGTTGGGTTTGGGGTGTTTGGTGCTTGGTTCGAATATCTTCGTTGATGGAGCCACCAATGTGGCACAAATGTTGGGTGTTAGTGAGGCTGTCATTGGTCTAACTATCGTGGCTGGTGGTACTTCCCTACCCGAACTTGCTACGAGTGTTGTGGCTGCCCGTAAAGGCAATAGTGGTATCGCTATTGGCAACGTGCTGGGTTCTAATGTGTTGAACATTCTGCTGATTCTGGGTGGTGCGGGTTTGATTAGTCATATGCACGTGCAAGGTATAACTATCGTTGATTTTGCGGTGATGACGCTCTCGATGCTCTTACTTTGGCTCTTTTCTTACACCAAACTAACGATTGCTCGTTGGGAAGGTGCAGTCCTCACGACTCTCTTTCTGGGCTATATGACTTGGCTTGTGGTCGGTGTGATATAAATAATCAACCATACACTATGAACATTCTTTTGGGTAAATGTACCCAAGCCGATAAAGAGGGCTTAAAGGCACTTTGCAATGCTGTGGATAGACGATACCTCGCCGATAGCATTCCCTACCCTTATACGGATTCTGATGCGGAACAATGGCTGAAGATGGTGCAAGAAACGGAGGAAAAAGAGAGGTTATTTCGTGCCATTGTGGTAGATGGGAAAATCGTTGGAAGTATCTCTGTGGAGAAGAAAGCCGATGTGTGTAGAATTGACGGCAATATAGGGTATATGTTGCTGACCGATTATTGGTCCAAGGGGATTATGACGCAAGCGGTTGGTGAAATGAGTAGATTGGCATTTGATATACTCGACCTTCGCAGGATTACCGCTTTGGTCTATGAACCCAATATCGCTTCGGCAAAAGTGCTGGAAAAGAATGGCTACATCAAAGAAGCAACGATACGAAATGCTGTCATCAAAGATAACCATATCTACACCATTCTACAATATGGTTTGTTACGGTTTTGAGCATAAAACCTTTCATCTACAAGGCAAAAAACACCTTTTGAGGAGAATTTCAATTTAACTCGTATTAATTCTAAGTAATGCTAAACTCACACAAATTGAAAGCGTTTGTTTTACCTAGCGGAACCGAGCACATTAATACTAAGTAATGTTAAACCCGCACAAAGGTGGATTTGAAGAAGGGTTTGGTATTTTTGGTGCAATTTTCTAAGTATGCCAAACACATTACTCGCAAAGTATTTTTTTCATTTCAACGTGCATGATGCCCGCTTCTTCAAAGGGTTCGGAGATGACTTGAAAGCCAAACTTTTCATAAAAACCGATAGCGTGTGTTTGGGCTTCGATATAAATGGTTTTGACGTGGTTTTGTTCCGCAACTTGCAGAATCGTTTCGACCATCTGTTTTCCCAAGCCTACGCCACGTCTGCGGGTGAGTAAACGCCCAAAATGCCACGCATCTTTCTCATTCGGTTGCGGAATAGGCAATTCGGGTGTAAACGATTGCGGAAATAGCCGTGCATAAGCCATAACTTGTTGAGATTCAGTCATATAAATATGAATGGCGTGGTAGTCAATATCGTCCATGTCCAAGTAAAAACAATGTTGCTCCATCACAAACACGTCAAAACGGGCTTTGAGAATCTCATAGAGTTCGCCCGTCGTCAATTCGTCAAAAGTTTTGATAAACGTCTTCATATCATTGCAAAAAACACAATCAGAACACCATTTATGCCTGATAATACCGAAAACTTGATTTCCGATGGTTATTTACTTTCCTAACTCCTTTTGAATATCTGCCTCAATGACGCTCACTTTTTCGGTAGGTTCATAACGTTTTACAACACGACCATCCTTCGAAACCAAAAACTTCGTAAAATTCCATTTAATATCGCTGTTTTTGTCGTATTCTGGGTCTTGTTTGCGAAGCATATTGTCCAACAATTTGCCCATTTTATCGTTCAAATCAAAGCCTTCAAAGTTTTTCTGGGACTTGAGATACACATACAGCGGCGAAGCATTTTTTCCATTCACTTCAATCTTATCAAATTGTGGAAATTGGATGTTAAAATTGATTGAACAATAACTTTGAATCTCCTGAATCGTGCCTGGTGCTTGTTCGCCAAACTGGTTGCACGGAAAATCCAAAATCGCCAAACCTTCCTTTGCATATTTTTCGTAAAGTGCCTCTAATTCATTGTATTGTGGCGTAAAACCACAGCGAGTCGCCGTATTGACAATCAGCAACACTTTGCCTTTATACTCCGAAAGTGCGACCTCTTTTCCTTGTGCGTTTTTTACCTTGAAATCATAAACACTCTCTGCCGACAAACACGCCACGGTCGCAACGGCTAATAATCCTAAAATCAATCTTTTCATAAGCGTTTTTTTATAAGTTATTTAATAAAATTTGTAGGTTGCCACGGCTCGCGTTGGGGATAATCGGGTTGACCATTTTGATGGATTTTCTTCAACAGCCACGCCATATTATTCGCCAAAGTCCGCATCGTTTGCAACCCTTCGGCATCTAAACTTGCCTGTCCTTCTTCGCGTCCATACACGATATTCCAATACTGCGACGTTACGAGTGGCATATTCGTCATCTGAAAGGGCATATTTAGCGTTTGAAAAGCCGCCGTTGCCCCACCCCGCCGACAGATACAAACAGCTGCAGCAGGCTTATTTTGCAGTTTATCACTCGCCGAATAAAACATACGTTGCATCAAACACAGCACTGTGCCGTTTGGCTGACCATAATATACGGGAGTACCTACCACCAAAGCGTCTACAGTAGCCATCTTTTCTACAATACGATTGCAAATATCATCATCAAAAACGCATTGACCTAACTGCTTCGTTTTGCACTGCATACACGCAATACAGCCACGAACGGGTTTAACCCCAATTTGTACCATTTCGGTCTCTATACCTTGTGTTTCCAACGTTTTTGCCACTTCCGAAAGAGCAACGAACGTATTTCCCGCTTTTCGTGGGCTTCCGTTAATCAATAAAACTTTCATAGTTACAATGTTTAACAACACACCCACCAGACGAATCAAATCCTCCAGTGGGTGAGTTTGTCAGAAATACGAGTAAATTACTTCATCAATAATTCCATAATGGTACAAGCGGATTTTGCAACACTTGAACCTGGACCAAAGATAGCAGCAACACCTGCTTTGTAAAGGAATTCGTAATCTTGGGCTGGAATAACGCCACCAGCAATAACCATAATATCAGGTCTACCAAGTTTCTTCAACTCTTCAATAACTTGTGGAACAAGTGTCTTGTGTCCTGCTGCCAAAGAGGAGACGCCCAATACATGCACATCGTTTTCAACGGCTTGTTTAGCGGCCTCTGCTGGGGTTTGGAACAATGGTCCCATATCCACGTCAAAGCCACAATCGGCATAACCTGTTGCAACGACTTTGGCACCACGGTCGTGACCGTCTTGTCCCATCTTTGCCACCATAATACGAGGTTGTCTACCCTCTTTCTTTGCAAATTCTGCCGTAAGCTGTTGTGCTTTTACGAAATCAGAATCATTCTTTGTTCCTGCTGCGTACACACCTGAAATAGTTTTAATTGTTGCTTTATATCTTCCTACTACTGCCTCGCATGCGTCAGATATTTCACCTAACGATGCACGTAATTTAGACGCTTTAACCGCCAAATCGAGCAAGTTGTTTTTGGATTTTTTACCATCTGCCCACTCTTGCACACAAGCGGTGATTGCTTTGAGCGACTCTTGTACTGCTTTTTCGTCACGATTAGCACGCAATTCTTTCAAACGTGCCTCTTGCTCCAAACGAACTGCGGTATTATCCACTTCCAAAATGTCGATTGGGTCTTCTTGTGCCAAACGATGCTCGTTTACACCGATAATCTTTTGCTCGCCCGAGTCGATACGTGCTTGCGTTCTTGCTGCTGCTTCTTCGATACGCATTTTTGGAATACCTGTCTCAATAGCAGCTGCCATACCACCTAATTCTTCAATTTCTTGGATATGAGCCCACGCTTTATTTGCCAACTCGTTCGTGAGTGTTTCGATGTAATAACTACCAGCCCAAGGATCAATTTCTTTACATACTTTTGTCTCTTCTTGGATGTAAATCTGGGTATTACGAGCGATACGAGCCGAGAAGTCAGTTGGCAATGCAATAGCCTCGTCCAAAGCGTTGGTGTGCAAGGATTGTGTATGTCCCAAAGCGGCTCCCATAGCCTCGATGCAAGTACGTCCTACGTTGTTGTAAGGGTCTTGCTCGGTGAGCGACCAACCAGAGGTTTGGCAGTGGGTACGTAAAGCCATCGATTTGGGATTCTTTGCACCAAACGACTTCACGATTTTAGCCCACAACATACGTCCAGCACGCATTTTAGCAATCTCCATAAAGTGGTTCATACCGATAGCCCAGAAGAAGCTCAAACGTGGAGCAAACGTATCCACCGACATACCAGCATTCACACCAGCACGCAAGTACTCCATACCGTCTGCCAACGTGTAAGCCAACTCAATATCAGCGGTTGCACCTGCCTCTTGCATGTGGTAACCCGAGATAGAGATGGAGTTGAATTTCGGCATATTTTTACTGGTGTATTCAAAAATATCAGCGATGATTTTCATGGAGAATTTTGGTGGATAAATATACGTATTACGCACCATAAACTCTTTGAGAATATCATTTTGAATCGTACCTGCCATTTCTTCCAACTTAGCCCCTTGCTCCAAACCAGCGTTGATGTAGAAAGCCAAAATAGGCAACACAGCACCGTTCATCGTCATACTAACAGACATCTTATTCAATGGAATGCCATCAAACAAAACCTTCATATCTTCCAACGAACAAATGCTCACACCTGCTTTTCCGACATCACCTACCACACGTGGATTATCTGCATTGTAGCCTCGGTGTGTTGGTAAGTCGAAAGCCACCGACAAACCTTTTTGACCACTTGCCAAGTTACGGCGATAGAAAGCGTTGGACTCTTGTGCAGTGGAGAAACCAGCATACTGACGAATCGTCCAAGGACGCATCGGATACATGCCACTGTACGGACCACGCAAAAATGGAGGAAGACCCGAAGCATAGTTTAGATGCTCCATTCCTGCTAAATCTTCTTTTGTATAGATGGGCTTAACGTCTATCAATTCAGGCGTTTGCCAATTCTTTTCATTGCTACCTTTTACTTTGGAGTTAGCAATTTTTGCAATATCTATTTCCTTAAAATTTGGTTTCATAATTATTTATCAAGTAATTGTTGGTTAAACGATTTGAGTGTTTCTAATACATTGCTACGCACATGGATGAAGTTTTGAATGCCTGCTTTTTGCAAATCTTCCATACATGCGGGAGCACCAGCGACGATATAGATAGGATTAAATCCTTCCTCTTTTTTGAGCAATTCAAATGCTTCTGGTGCAAACGTAGCATATTCGTCATCACTTGAACACAAAACGACAACGTCTGCTTTGGCTCTCTTAGCGGCTTTGATACCATCTTTAACGGTCTTGAAACCATTGTTATCTACCACTTTGTAGCCAGCACAAGCGAGGAAATTGCAAGAGAACTGAGCACGAGCAATACGCATTGCCAAGTTGCCAATTGTGAGCATAAATGCCACAGGTTGTTTCTTTGCATTTTCGGTTGCCAAACGTAATTGTTCAAACTCTTCAGCTGCACGAGCAACGGGCAAGGTCTTCAATTCTGCGTTTTCGCAACTGCAAGAACAGCACTGCGTTTTTCCGTTGAGTTTAATCTTCTTAGCCACTTTTTCGGTGAAGTTAGGGAATTGATTCGAACCCAACAACACTTCTTTACGTTTTGCTACATTGCTCAAACGCTCTTTCAAGTTAGCTGCCACAGCGTCTTGTAATTGGTTCGTAACAATCATTTGATAAATTCCGCCTTTTTCTTGGATACTCAAAAACTCTTTCCACGCATTTTCAACGATGGCTTTGGTGAGGTTTTCGATGTAGTAAGAACCAGCGGCGGGGTCAACAATTTTATCAAAATGCGATTCTTCTTTGAGCAAAAGTTGTTGGTTACGTGCGATTCTTTCTGCAAATTCGGTCGGATTTTCGTAGGTTGCATCAAAAGGCGTAACCGTAACTTCGTCTACACCCGCAATAACAGCCGACATCGTCTCGGTTTGGGTACGAAGTAAGTTAACGTAAGCATCAAAAATCGTCATATTGAAGCGACTTGTCTGAGCCGAAACATTCATTTTAGCAGCTTCTTTCAAAGCCGACGTGAACGTTGGATTTTTGTATGCTTCTACGATTTTAGCCCACAACAATCTTCCAGCACGGAACTTAGCGATTTCCATAAAATAGTTGCCACCAATACCCATATTGAAGCGGATAGATTGTGCTGCAAGATGTGGAGAAACGCCTGCGTCCGTGAGGATTGTCAGATATTCTGCACCCCATGCCAAAGCGTAAGCCAACTCCGAAACGCAATAAGCACCAGCATTGTTCAAAACAACACTATTAACACAAACAGCACGGAAATTAGGCAACGATTTGAGTTTTTTAACTACATCAACCAATTTTTGAGAAATCTCTTCGCGTGAAATTTTCTTTCCTTTCAAAAGCATATTACGCATGGGATCAAGGTCAATCGAGCCATAAACCTTCTTCAAATCGTATTTTTCACGCTTAAAGTAACGTGCCAAAATACCCGCAAATTCAACGGCTTGACAAGCAGAAACGCAGAAATTTAATGCAACTGCCTCAGCATGAATACCTTGCAACAAATTTTTGAGGAAATTGTAATTCACTTTTTCTGCACAAATACAAAAACCGATGGACGTGATACCTTTATTCAAAATATCAAGTGCTTTTGCGTTGGCTTTGCGAGCCTCACGGGTACTTGCAACCGAGATGTTTTGACGGATTGCCCATTCGTTGTTTTCTTTCGTGCCACGTACATAAGGGAATTGTCCCGGGGCACTCAGCGGTGTTTTTATGCCTTTCAAATCTTCTTCGCGATAAAAAGGCTGTACTGCAAAACCTTCGTCTGTTTTCCAAACGAGTTTCTTGTCAAAATCAGCACCTTTCAAGTCAGTGATGATTTTGTCTTTCCATTGCTTGGTTGAGACTTTTGGGAAGTCCTTCAACCAATGTAATTTTTTGTCTGACATTGTATTAAGATTTAACTTTTATAAATTATTATATATTTTTTATCACTATATTTCGTATCTTTTCTATCGTTTCAGCACGATTTTCCTTATCCTCTTCGGTCAAGTAAATCGGTTTATCAATATGCAATTTCACTCTGTGCCACGTGAGGTATTTTTGGCGACGATTCATCAACTCATAGCAACCATTCAACGAAAGTGGCACAATGGGCAAGTCCAAATCAAACGCCATTTTGAAAGCTCCATGCCGAAAAGGAGCCACTTGACCGTCAAAAGTACGTGTTCCTTCTGGGAAAATAACCACACAAACGCCATTTTGCAGTGTCTGTTTGGCAGTTTCCACACTCTGAAAGGCTTTCCGAACATTGGACCTATCTATAAATATGTGTCCAGCTTTTTCACACGCCACACCCACAAAAGGTATTTTGCGTAACTCTTGTTTCAAAATCCACTTAAAAACAACGGGCAACCAACCATAAATTACAAAAACGTCGTAAATCGATTGGTGATTGCACACAAAAACGTACGATTGACCTTCTTGGAGATTCTCTTTTCCCGTTACTTCGACTGGAATAAAGCACAAATAGTAAAAGCAACGAGCCCAAAAACGTTGCATAGCAACAATAAAAGCACTATTTTTCCACGCCGTAAACAAAATCGTCATCAGTGCCGTAAAAAAAGTAATCACCAATAAGATTGGAAAAACGATAAAATATTGATATACAATATAAAAAAACTTCATTTTTACGTATTCCTACCTTTTTATTTCAAAATCAAAACTGCCAACCAACGAACCTTCAACAAAGAAATTTACCGAATACTTCTCGGGCTCTAAACGCTTATCCAACGTCCAATATACCGAATCTTGCAACTTTTCGCCCGCATATTCAAACTCCTTCATCAGGGTATAGTCAAGTGCTTGGCCTTCATATTCAAATTTGCCCGAATTTGCGGTTAAAAAAATGGTTCCTTTCGAGTCTTTAATCTGAATATAAAGGGCTTTCACACCAGGTGTAGTCGTTATATTTTTCTTAATGGTATAATCAAACT
>JAEEGL016596506.1_pt1 | contig 22889 bp, 17 predicted proteins | sample 9134231 | NCBI WGS metagenome assembly JAEEGL01 (sample SAMN16246548, study PRJNA631951) | gut metagenome | biome: gut microbiome; feature: rumen; material: fiber-attached | host: Bos | place: Iran: Karaj | collected 2018-10 | reverse complement strand
TCTCCGCGGTGCCTGTGGGGATCCTGCAGGGGGCCGTAACGCTTCTGGCCCGCTTTATCGAACCCATTATGACGGCAGGCGCGCTTTCCAATCTTTCTCTGGTCGGCTCTGTCCTGATATTTTGCGTCGGTATTAATCTTCTCTGGAAAAACAAGATCGCGGTGGCCAATATGCTGCCGGCCCTGATCCTGGCAGTCCTGTTTTCCTATCTGCCGGTCTGAGCCGGATCATCTGAATCAAGCATCTGAACCGGATCGGTAGTACTTTACAGAATAAGCATCAGTACGGGGATCACGATGAAGCAGGCAAGGGTGGAGAAAGCTGAGCCGTGGGCGGCCAGCTGTTCGTCCGCCCCGTATTCCGACGCGTAGACGACGGACATGGACAGGACCGGCATGGCGGCCTGAATGGCGATGACGTCGCGGGGCAGTCCGGAAATACCCAGAAGATAACAGGTGGCGATCGCCAGCGCGGGTGCGAGGATAAAGCGGAACAGCATCATAACGGATAAGGTGCGGGTCAGCTTCAGGTTTCTGAGGCCGATCTCGCAGATGATGCAGCCGGTCTGCAGAAGCGCCAGCGGTGTAACGGTGTTGTTGACGTAGCGCAGGGTCGACATGACCGCATCGGGCAGATGGACGTCCAGAAGAAGGAGCGCCGTGCCGATGACCACACTGATCACGGGAGGGGTCTTCAAAAATGATCTTATCCGGCCCGTCAGGGAGATCCGGCTCTGTCCGCCCGACCACTGGACCAGCGTCCGGAGAACAAACTGGATAATGACCAGGTTGACGAAATAACTGATGATGACGTAGGGAGCGCTGCTCTGCCCGAAAAGTTCCGTACAGATCGGGTAGCCGACGAACATGGTATTGGAGACGGCGCACATCATAATAAATACGCCGATCTGTTTTTTACCCAGCTTCAGCCATTTACCGGTCAGGAAAGAGAGCGGGATGAGCAGGATGATGGAAAGGGCAACGGCCAGAAGATTCTTTCCGGAGGCAAACAGTTCTTCACGGGTGAGATTCGTCCGGATGGAATAAATAATGGTAGCCGGAAGCGCGATGGAGATCAGATATTTATTGATAAACCGTTTCGCCTCAGGCGTAGTCCATCCCAGCGCTTTGCAGACGTAGCCGATCATGGTCAGCAGCAGGATAATGATGACCGAAGATACAGAATGAAGGAATGATTCCAAAATACGCTCCTTATTGAAAATCTGTTATTTCCACAGCGCCTGACGATCCCGGAATGATCCGGTCCGGGATGAACGGGTAGATCCGCCTTACAGCAGATGGATCCCTTTCTGTTCGGCTTCTTCCCGCATGGCGGCCGGCCAGAGGGAACTCTGGACTTCCCCGATATGGGCCTTGCGCAGGAAGAACATGCACAGGCGGGACTGGCCGATCCCGCCGCCGATAGTGTACGGCAGCTGTTTTTCCAGGATCGCCTTCTGGAACGGCAGGGCCGCCCGTTCTTCACAGCCGGCTTTTTTTAACTGTTCCGCAAGAGAGATTTCATCGACGCGGATACCCATGGAAGAGAGTTCAAGTCCGATATCCAGAACCGGGTAATAAACGAGAATATCGGCGTTCAGCGCCCAGTCGTCATAGTCCGGGGCGCGGCCGTCGTGCGGTTCTCCGCCGGGGAGCACGTCACCGATCTGCATCAGGCAGACAGCCTTCTTTTCGCGGCAGATCTTCAGCTCCCGGGTCTTCGGCGTATCGTCCGGATACATGGCTTCCAGTTCGGAAGTTGTAATGAAGAAGATATCGTGAGGAAGGATCTCCTCGATATAGTCGTAGCGTACAGCCATGTATTTTTCGGTCTTGCGGAGCACGCTGTAAATGGAACGTACAGTCTCCTGAAGCGTTTCCAGGGTGCGTTCTTCTTTCAGGATGATCTTTTCCCAGTCCCACTGGTCGACGTAGATCGAGTGAATATTGTCGGGGACCTCATCGCGCCGGATGGCGTTCATGTCCGCGTAAAGTCCTTCCCCGGGGTTGAAGCCGTAGGCTTTCAGCGCGTACCTTTTCCATTTGGCCAGGGACTGGACGACTTCGCCGCTTATACCGTCCATATTCAGGATATCGAAGGAAACAGGCCGTTCCACACCGTTCAGGTTATCGTTGAGCCCGGAAGCCGGATCCACAAACAACGGAGCCGAGACACGAAGGAGGTTCATCCGCTCCGAAAGCATTGTCTGAAAGAAGTCTTTGACGGTTTTGATGGCGACCTGGGTCTCATGCAGGCCGAGAGGGGATACATATCCCGCGGGAATCTGAAGCTGCTCCATAGATACCTCCTGAAAAAGCGGATAAAAATTACACTTCTCATTTTTACAGGGAAAAAGAGTAAAATTCAAGAGGATGCGGAAAAATGATCCGGGCCGGTTTGCCGGCCGTCCGGGGAGCCATTATAGTAGAAGCATGGAGATCATGACACAGTCCGTCCGGAATCTGGTATCGTTCCTGTTCCGGAGCGGCGACATCGACAACAGAATACCTGCCGCGGACGCGGATGCCATGAAAAAGGGAGCGGAAGCGCACCGGCGCCTTCAGAAGGCGGCCGGAGGGGATTACCGGGCCGAAGTGACGCTTTCGATGGAGTATCTCTTCGAGAAGGACGACGCGGTCCTCAGACTGCAGGGCAGGGCGGACGGCGTCTTCACCGACGGGATCAGGACGGTCGATGAGATCAAGACCACGTTCAGGCGGCTGTCCGCGTTTAAGGAGGCGGCCCCGGAGCATCTGGCGCAGGGACGTTTCTACGTTTATATGCTGATGCTTGCGGAAGACCTGGATGAGGCCGGCCTGAGAATGACGTATTTCAACCTGGATACGGAGGAGACTCTGTATTTCCGGGAAACATGGAAGAAAGACGATCTGTTTTCCTGGATCGGACAGGTGCTCGGCGAATACCGGGCGTGGGTCGTCCTGGAGAAGATTCATCGGGAAGAGAGGCAGGCGTCGATCCATTCGATGGCTTTTCCTTATGAATACAGGGAAGGCCAGAAAGAACTGGCTGAAAACGTTTACCGGACGATCTACCATGGCCGGAAGCTGTTCCTCAACGCGCCGACCGGTACCGGAAAGACGATTGCCGCGGTGTTCCCGGCGCTGAAGGCGATGGGGGAGAACAAAACGGACAGGCTGTTTTACCTTACAGCCCGGACGGTGACGGCGCAGGTGGCGCTTGAGACGGCGGCGCTGCTTCGGGAAAAACAGGCGCTGAAATGCCGTACCGTCATGATAACGGCCAGGGACCGGATCTGCCCGCTGGGCAGGCCGGAGTGCAACCCGGAAGCCTGTCCGCGGGCAAAGGGACATTTTGACCGGATCAACGGCGCCATATACGAACTGCTGACGACAACAGACGAATACTCCAGGGAAACGATCGAAGAAGCGGCTGAAAAACACAGCGTCTGTCCCTTTGAATTCGGCCTGGACCTGAGCCTGTTCGCGGACATGATCATCTGCGATTACAATTATGTTTTTGACCCGCACGTCTATCTGAGACGTTTTTTCGGGGAAGGATCCGAGAAGACGCAGGCCGTCTTCCTCATTGACGAAGCGCATAACCTTCTGGAACGGGGAAGGGAAATGTACAGCGCGGAACTGACGCGGGAAGAGATCCGGGAATTCAGGAACCGGGTGAGGGACGTTTATCCCGGTCTGGAAAAAGAATTGTCCGGCGTCAATAAGGAAATGCTGAAGCTCAGGCGGGAAGCGCGCGAGAGCAGTGAAAATGGAAAAGGTCCGGTCGTAAGAAGCCGGGAAGACGTCGGAACGCTGACGGAAAAGCTTTTATCTCTGGAAACGCTTCTTTCCAGGATCCTGGAATCCCAGCGGAAAAAGAACAGGAAACAGGACGCCGAGGAAGCGGAACGAGCCGCCTCCGGAAATACACAGGAAGACGGAAAGAAGAAATATTCTCTGGAAGAAGAGAAAAGGCAGCTTTCAGAAGAGATCCTCGAATTTTACTTCCGGATCCTTCATTTCAACATCATTGCGGATCTGTGGGATGAAGATCATTACGTCATTTACACGAGAGAAGGGGCGAAAGGGGAGCTGTCCGTCCGGTTTTTCTGTGTGGATCCTTCGGCAAATCTGAGAAACTGTATGGACAGAGGCCGCAGCGCGATCCTGTTTTCCGCAACGCTCCTGCCGATCCAGTATTTCAAGTCCCTTCTGGGAGGAACGGAGCAGGATTATGAGATCTACGCGCACAGCGTCTTTGATCCGGAACGGCTGGGCCTGTTTATCGCTCAGGACGTGACCAGCCGGTACACGAGGCGGAGCGATTCGGAATACCGACGGATCGCTGACGGCATCCGGCAGGTCCTGGAGCAGCGGGACGGAAATTACCTGGTCTTTTTCCCTTCCTACGCCTTTATGGATCATATCCTCGATGCGGGGGGCTTCCGTGCGGACGGTTTCCGGGAAGAAGGAGAAGAGAACGGCGCAGATCCCGGACGATGGAAGATCCTCATCCAGCGGCCGAATATGAACGAGGCGGAGAGAAGCGCTTTCCTGAAAGCGTTCGAGTCGCCGGAAGACGACAGGGTCCTGGCGGGCTTCTGCGTTTTGGGCGGGATCTTCAGCGAAGGGATAGACCTTGTCCAGGACAGGCTGATCGGTGTGGTCGTCGTAGGAACCGGCATTCCCCAGATCTCTGAAGAAAGAGATCTGCTGATGACCCATTTTGATGTTGTCTCCGGAAACGGATTTGATTACGCTTACCGGTACCCGGGGATGAATAAGGTGCTCCAGGCAGCCGGACGGGTCATCCGGACCAAGGATGACATCGGGATCGTCGCCCTGTTCGACGAACGCTTTACGGAGGCATCATACCGCCGCCTGTTTCCGGCCGAATGGAAACACGTCGAAACGGAACCGGCCGGGCGTCTTGCCCGGCGGATCGGGCGGTTCTGGGACAGCTGGCTGTAAAATTATGTAAACCTTAAAAATACGTAATATTCAGATTTTATTGGAAATTCACATGCAATTTAAACACATGGTTCATTTATGACACGTATGTCAATGTGGATAACTTTGTGGAATTCGGGGATTTATGACATTTTAGGCGGAATTAGTGCCGGTTTTTACGGAATTGTATCAGAAGATGCCAAAAAAGAGGTATAACGGTTTTATCAGCAATTAACCGGATCGGATAATTTAATTATGTAAACCTCCGACGTGCGGTCAATAACGGCCGGCGCCGCAGGACGGCGCCGAAAAATTCGAATCTTCGGCTTGCGGAAGCCTGAAAAAACTTGATGAACGGGCCGGAATTTGTTTTACTAGAATTTGATTTATTTTTTACGGTCAGGAAAGATAAACTGTTTCCGTATTTTGGGATGGAAGAGGCCATATGCTTTATATACTTGCCATTTCGTTTTTACCGTCGCTGATCCTGATGGGCTACATCTATAAGCTCGACCGTGTAGAGAGAGAACCCGCCGCCCTGATCAAGCGTCTTTTTTTAGCGGGAATGCTCTCGACCCTGTTCGCCATGATCCTGGAACTGGCCGGCAGTGCCGTCCTGACGTTTATTACCCGTATCCGGCCTATGGATGAAACGGGGATCCTCTACAATTTCCTCTTTTTCTTCTGCGTGGTCGGCGTATCGGAGGAAGCGGTGAAGCTTTTCCCTGTGGTCAGGAACACCTGGTATTCCGAGCATTTCGACTGCCGTTTTGACGGTGTGGTCTATGCGGCTGCGACCGCTCTCGGATTCGCGGCAGCCGAGAATATCGTCTACGTCCTGGATTTCGGCATCAGCGTCGCGCATATCCGGGCGGTCACCGCCATACCGATGCACGGGATCTGCGGGATCTTCATGGGCCATCACTACGGTGAAGCCAAAATGGCGGAATACCGTCACGACTGGGGACGCTGCAGGCTTCACAAGATCCTCACGCTTCTGGTTCCGGTCGTACTGCACGGGTATTATGATTTCTGCCAGAGCGTCGACAACGCGGTTTTAGCGGGAAGTTTCTTCCTGTTTGTGGTGATCCTGGACGCGTTTGCCTTCATTTCCCTGAAGCGCTACGCAAATGATGACCGGTACTTCCGGTCGGATAATATCCATTCGGATATTTTCAGAGATTATCGATGAGATGACCGCCGTCATAGAAGTGACGGTGTTTAATGATCTACAAACAGTTCTGCAGAAAGGAGAACACGAGAATGAGCATCAGAGTCGGAATCATGGGTTACGGAAACATCGGCCGCGGTGTGGAGGCGGCAATCGAACGCTGCGATGACATGGAATTGAAGGCAGTCTTTACCAGACGTGATCCGGCATCGCTTAAGATCAGGAATCAGTCGGCGATGATCCTGAAAGCGGAAGATGCGGCTGAATATGCCGACCAGATCGACGTTCTGATCAACTGCGGAGGAAGCGCCACCGACCTGCCGAAGCAGACGCCTGCCTGCGCCGCTCTTTTTAACGTGGTGGACAGCTTCGACAACCATGCGCATATTCCGGAACATTTCGCGGCAGTGGATGAGGCGGCCAGGAAAGCGGGGAAAGCAGCGCTGATCTCCTGCGGCTGGGATCCGGGCCTGTTCTCTCTGGCGAGGATCTACAGCGCGTCCATCGTTCCGGACGGCAGACATTATACATTCTGGGGCAGGGGCGTGAGCCAGGGCCATTCCGACGCGGTACGCAGGATCCCCGGAGTGAAAGACGCGAGGCAGTATACGGTGCCGGTCGAGGCATCGCTCGAAAAGGTCAGGGCAGGGGAAAACCCCGAACTGACGACCCGCATGATGCATACCCGCGAATGCTACGTCGTTCCGGAAGAAGGCGCCGATCTTGAGGCGATCGAGCAGGCGATCAAGACCATGCCGAATTATTTCGCCGATTATGATACGACGGTGTACTTTATCGATGAAGAGACCATGAAGCGCGAACACAGCGCCCTGCCGCACGGCGGATTTGTTTTAAGGAGCGCCGAGATCGGCTGGCCTGAAGAAGGCAACAAGGCGCTGGTGGAGTTTTCGCTGAAACTGGATTCCAACGCGGAGTTTACGGCAAGTGTCCTTGTGGCCTATGCGAGAGCGGTCGCCCGTCTGGCGGCTGAAGGAAAATGCGGAGCCCTGTCGGTGTTTGATATTGCGCCGGCGTATTTAAGCCCGCTGTCCGGCGACGAATTAAGAGCGCACCTGCTGTAAGCGCGCAGACCGCGTTCGGAGGATCGGGATCACGGAACCGTCCATGGAGGATCCGGCTTGAATAAACGTTATAAATTGGCCATTTTTGATATGGACGGGACGATCCTGGATACGCTCGACGACCTTACGGACGCAGTCAACGAAATACTCCGCCGGTACGGGTATCGGGAACGGACACGGGAGGAGATCGCGGCCTTCCTCGGAAACGGGTCGAGAAGGCTTTTTGAGTGCGCGCTGCCGGACGGTGTCGAACGGGAAGAGACGGACAGGATCCTGTCGGATTACGGACCGTATTATCTGTCGCACTGCGATGTGAAGACGAGGCCGTATCCCGGAATAAAGGATCTTCTGGACAGTCTGAAAAAAGAGCGGGTCCTCTCGGCGGTCATCTCCAATAAGCCGGATGCGCCGGTAAGGCGGCTTGCGGACACTTTTTTCCCCGGGGCATTTTCGATCGTACTGGGGGAGGACCCCGGAAGGCCGAAGAAACCGGCGCCTGACGTATTGTTTGCGGTCATGGAAAGGGCCGGCGTTTCTGTTGACGAGACGGTTTATATCGGTGATTCGGAGGTGGATATCGAAACCGCGGCGAATGCCGGGACCGACTGTATCAGCGTATCCTACGGATTCCGGGACGAACGGTTCCTGAAGGAACGCGGAGCGTCCGTGATCGCCCGTTCGGCGGAAGAACTGAGATCGATCCTGCTGAATTAAATACTTGATTTTTCTGCCGCGGTATTCGGACAGCGGCAGACGAAAAAGAGAAAAAGAAACTGCCGCAGCCCTGACTTCGATCGACGATCCGGTCAGCACCGCGGCAGTTTTTATTTATGTGTTGTTCGGGTGATGACACCCTGCGCGGATCAGGCTTCGAAGACGGAAAGCGCTTCCGCGTCCGCGATCAGCGTCACGTCCGGATGCAGCTGCAGCAGGGATGCCGGTACGGCGGGCGTAACAGGACCGCAGATGACTTCCCGGACGATCTCTGCCTTGGAAAGGCCGGAGACGATCAGCAGGATCTTGCGGGCGCTCATGATGCCGGCGCAGCCCATCGTATAGGCCTGGGTCGGAACTTCCGCTTCGGAAGCAAAGAACCGTTTGTTGGCATCGATGGTGCTGTGGGTCAGATTTACACAGTTGGTTCCTTTGGAAAAACAGTCCGCCGGCTCGTTAAAACCGATATGCCCGTTGTGGCCCAGGCCCAGGAGCTGCAGGTCGATCGGGCCCCGGGTACGGATGATCTCATCATAATCGGAGCATGCTTTCTGAGCGTCCGGTTCCAGACCGTTCGGGACGAAAGTGTTTTTCTTGTCAATGTTGACGTGATTGAACAGGTGGTCGTTCATGAAGTAACGATAGCTCTGATCGTTTTCGGGAGACAGGCCCCTGTACTCATCGAGATTGATGCTGGTAACCTGCGAAAAGTCCAGTTCACCTGCGGCATTGCGCCTGACCAGCTCTTCATAGGCGCCGATCGGAGTGGATCCGGTGGCAAGGCCAAGGACACAATCGGGTTTGATCAGGATCTGCGCAGCGATCAGGTCGGCTGCCTTGCGGCTCATATCAGCGTAATCTTTTGCTTTGATGATTTTCATGTTCGATCTCCTCTGTCATAACACACCCGAGACGCCTGATCGTTCAGGCGTAAGCTCATAAATTTACCGCATAATATTTTATCATGAGTTGACGGCAATAGGGGAAAAAACATGTCGTACGATCAAAAATTCAGGTATGGCTGCAGCCTCGACCGAAGGAGGGGCGCAAGGAACGCGACGGCGGCAATTTTCAGCAGATCTCCGGGAAGGAACGGGAAAACACAGGCCGCAAGCGCGGCATGCAGATCCATGCCGGTGAACCGGATGAACCACCAGGTCCCGAAGAAATACAGGACGGCGGTGCCTGCGATCATTCCGAGTACGAGCACGGCCGTTCTCGGGATCCCTCGGGAAAAGCGGGGCGCGATACGGAAACTGAACAGCCCGGTGATCAGGCACAGGAAAAGATAAGCAACGATATATCCGCCGGTCATACCGGCGATCACCTGGAAACCGCCCCGGAATCCGGAAAAAACAGGAAGACCGGCACAGCCCAGAAGAATGTAGACCGCCTGGCTCACGGTCCCGGTCTTCGGTCCCAGAAGAGCGCCCGCGAGCATAACGGAAAAAGTCGCGAGCGATATGGGGATCCCGCCGGGCAGGGGGACGGACAGGGGGGCCAGGATACACGTCAGGGCCGCCGCCGCGCCGCAGTTGACAATAAACCGGGTCGTGCTTCCGGATCCCGGATCACGGTTATCCGGAGCATGGTCAAAAGGTGATGATCCCATAAAAACCTCCAAAAAAATCCGGGCAGATTCCCCGGCAGTTTTGATGAAACGGTTCGCAAAGCGGGTAAAATAAAAAGCATAAAACGCTCCGGCGCGGTATGATTATGTCGGAACCAAAGCTGTCTATGCGCCGGAGCGCCCGGAACGGGGAAATTGTAACATCCGCCTTTATGATTGTCAACCGAATATAAATACTGGGTTAACAATCAAGCGGGATGATAAATGACCGGTTCCGGAAGGATCCGGCTGCCGGGACGGAAATACCGGATGCGGACGGAGGAAAGAGGATAAAGATGATCGCGTTAAGCACCCTTTGCTATATCGAGAAAGACGGACAGTATCTGATGCTGCACAGGACCCGGAAGAAACACGACGTCAACAAAGACAAATGGATCGGCGTCGGCGGCCATTTCCTGCCGGATGAAAGCCCGGAAGAATGTCTTCTGCGGGAGGTCCGGGAAGAGACCGGTTATACTCTCCTGAACTATGCCTTCCGGGGGATCGTCACGTTCGTTTCGGGAGACGGCCTGACGGAGTACATGCGCCTTTACACCGCCGACCGGTTCGCGGGAGATCCGGTGGAGCGCGACGAAGGCGAGCTGGCCTGGGTCCCGGTGAAGGACGTTCTGTCCCTGAATCTGTGGGAGGGCGACCGGGTCTTCCTGAAACTTCTGGCGGACGGGGAACCGTTCTTTTCGCTGAAGCTGGTTTATGACGGGGATGGGAAGCTTGTCCGGTCGATCCTGAATGGAAGAGTTTTATGAGCAGGGAACAGACTTATACCGGCACGCAGGATGCTCCGGCCAGGCAGACGGATGCCGGCCGGCTGGAGAAAAAGGCGGACGTGAAAAACAGTATCGTCAGGATCTCCTTTGCAGGCCTCGCACTGATCGTCGAACTGGTCTGGATCGTGGCAGTCCTTACAAGGCTTGGAGAAAAGGCGTCCTGGTTTTCCGGGGCGGAAAGGATCCTGACGATGCTCATCGTCCTGGTCATTCTCGGAAAGCGGACAAATGCCGGATTCAAGATGCCGTGGATCATCCTGATCACCGCCATGCCGATGCTGGGCATGGTGCTTTACTTCTTTTTCGGACGGTACGGGACGACCCGGGGCGTTAGGAGAAGATTTGAAGAGATCGACCGGCTGTTGATGCCGTTTCTGAAACAGGATGAAGAAGTGGAGCGTGCCTTCGAAAAAGCGGCGGGAATGAAGAAAAACGTCGGGATCTACCTGAGAGCCGGCGCGGGATTTCCGGTTTACGGCAATACGGAAGCCGTCTACTATCCGGATGCGGCGGAAGCACTGGAAGCACAGCTCGAGGCGCTTAGGGAGGCGAAACGTTTCATCTTCATGGAGTATCATGCCATAGAAGACAGCGAGGCGTTCGGGCGGATCCGGGACGTCCTTGCGCAGAAAGCGCGGGAAGGGGTGGAAGTCCGCCTGTTTTATGACGACGTCGGCAGCATCGGCTTTATCAACCGGGACTTTATCAGCCGCATGGAAGCGCTGGGGATCCGGACCAGGGTCTTTAATCCGGTCATGCCGTTTCTTTTGATCTTCATGAACAACCGGGATCACCGCAAGATCACGGTGATCGACGGAAAGACCGCCTTTACGGGCGGTTACAATCTGGCCAACGAGTATTTCCACATTACGGAGCCGTACGGTTTTTGGAAAGATTCCGGCATCCGGCTGCGGGGAGACGCCGTCCGTTCGATGACCGTCCTGTTCCTGGAAATGTGGAACGCCATCAATAAGTCCGACATAGATGATGACCGTTTTGACGCGTATCTCCCGGCCCCTTCCGCTGAAAACAAAAGAACGGAGGGATTTGTGCAGCCGTACGCGGACAGTCCGCTGGATAATGAACCGGTCGGGGAAAACGTCTATCTGGGCCTGGCCGACGCGGCGGAGCAGTATATCTATTACTCGACTCCCTACCTCATCCTGACCGACGAGATGACCCGCGGCCTGGTGAACGCTGCAAAACGGGGCGTGGACGTCAGGATCTTCACGCCGGGGATCCCGGACAAGAAGCTCACTTATCAGATCACGCGGTCGAATTACGGCGCGCTGGCTGACGCCGGGGTCCGGATATTTGAGTTTACGCCCGGTTTTCTTCACGCGAAGATGTGCGTGACGGACGATGAAGCCGCGACAGTCGGCACCATCAACATGGATTACCGCAGTCTGTATCTGCATTTCGAGAACGGGGCTGTGCTTTACAAGGTTCCGGCCATCCGGAAGATAAGAGAAGATTTCGAGGCAATAGAAGAGGCCTCGGAAGAAGTGACCTGCCGTTATACCGGGATGGGCAGGATGATTCGGATCGGGCAGTGCGCGCTGCGGCTGATCGCGCCTTTAATGTAGGAAAACAGGGCCGGCCAAAGAGCCCGGCGGCGTTTACAAGCACTTTCGCTATGGGCTAAAATAATAAAGAGAAAAGGCGATTTCCGGGGCGTTTTTCCGGCTTCGCCTTCAGAGACAGAGGAGGATGGAAAAGTATGCTGGGAAACATCGCAGTCGGACAGTCAGGCGGTCCCACCGCTGTGATCAACAGTTCGGTCGCCGGAGTATATTCGATGGCCAAAAAACTCGGCGCGCCCAAAGTCTATGGAATGATGCACGGCATTGAGGGATTTCTGCAGGGCAAGCTGGTCGATCTGGACGGATACCTTTCCGACAGAGTCAATTTTGAACTGCTAAGACGCACGCCTGGATCTTTTCTGGGGACCTGCCGTTATAAAATGCCGAAGATCGAAGAAAATGAGGAGATCTATGAAAAGGCGCTCCGGGTCATGGAAGAAAACGACGTCGAAGTTTTCTTTTACGTCGGCGGGAACGATTCCATGGACACCGTGAAAATGCTGTCGGATTACGCGGCGGCCCGCGGAAAGAAGCAGCGTTTTATCGGGATTCCGAAGACGGTGGACAACGATCTCCCGGTTACGGACCATTGCCCGGGATACGGAAGCGCGGCAAAGTACATCGCTTCCAGCATGAAGGAGATCATACGAGACAACGAATCTTACGGCGCGAAGAATCCGACGGTCTGCATCGTGGAGATCATGGGAAGGACGGCCGGATGGATGGCAGCGGCCGCCGCGTTGTCAAAGACGGAAGACTGTGCCGGTCCCGACGCGATCTATCTGCCGGAGCGGACGTTCGATATCGACGGCTTCCTGAATCACGTTGATGAACTGGCGCATAAAAAGCATTCGGTCGTGATCGCGGTATCCGAAGGGATCCGGGTCCCGGACGGCCGGTTTGTCTGCGAGATGGGGGCCAATCCCGGTTATATCGATCCTTTCGGACACCGGATGCTGTCGGGCTGCGCGGATACGCTGGTGACCATGATCACGCAGAAACTCGGCTGCAAATCCAGATCGGTGGAATTCTCCACACTCCAGCGCTCTGCCACGCATATCGCTTCCGCCGTCGACGCCGAAGAGGCTTTCAGGACGGGCTGCAGGGCCGTTGAAGCCGCTGTCGAAGGACGGACCGCGGAGATGGTGATCCTGAAACGGATATCCACGTCTCCTTATTTCTGCGGGACGGATCTTTACGATATTCATGAGATCGCAAATGAGGAAAAAACGGTTCCTGACGAATGGATCACCGCAGACGGACGGAATCTGACAGACGGTTACGCAGAATATGCGAGACCGCTGATCATGGGCGAAGTCCAGCCGTTTTTTGTCGACGGACTGCCCAGACACCTGGTACTGAAAGAACTGGAGCATTTCTGACGCATTGCGTGCCCCGGGAAAGGGGGCGGGAAAACAATGGGTGAAAGATATACCAAAAGGACCGGAAGCCATCTGACGAATATGAAGAGGGACGTGATCGTCCTGCATCTGGAAGAGCATTTCCGCGGCATTCTGTCTTCCATGTACAAAAAGGAAACGCCCGGGACCGGATCGCCGGAGTTTTCCGTTTATTCGGATGAAGAGTTGTATAACGGTTTAGTCCGGCTGGCCGTGGACCTGCTGCAGGTATCTGACCGGAACGACGGTGAAAAGAAGTTCTACTTTCTTTCCATGGATTATCCGGTCGGACCGATGCTTGTGATGAATCTGATCAATCTCGGGATCCATGACCAGGTAAAAGAGATCCTGCAGAAGAACGGCCGGGATCTTCGGACAATTGCCGCCTGCGAAAAGGAAATGCGCTCCGGACTCCCCGGCAGCAGTATGTTCGGGATCGCCCTTTTAGAAGGCGCGGCCGCGAAAAGCCTTCCGGGCGAGGGACTGTTCCTTCGTGACTGCCAGTGTGATTTCAGGAAAGAGAACGGCGGTCCGGGAAAGCAGGGACCGTCTGACTGGGAGCGGAAGTGCGACGTTTTTTCATTTGTTGCCAGGATCGGCAAGAAGCGGATCCGGTCGGACATCTACGACGTCGAACTGCCCGGCTATCTGACAGGCATTAACCGGATCAGGCTTTTTACCCCGCATGGGGGAGATGATTCGATCGCGCGCAAAGGCGCTTCCTACCTGTGTCTTGCCAGGCAGTATTTTCTTGCCTGCAACGCTGCCCAGCTGATCCTGCACAAGCTTCACGGACAGCATTACGATCTTCACCGGATGGATGAACATGTGGTGATCGAGATCCTGGATGCGAGGAGCGCGATGATCATTCCGGAACTGATCCGGGAGATCGTGGAGGCCAAGGCGTTTTCCGCGGAAGAGGCGATCAAAGTCGTCAGCAGGGCCTGCGTTTTCAGCGGACAGGCGCCGAATGCCGGGGAAGACAAATGGAACGGCCAGGAACTGCACCAGCTGAACAGCAGCCTGTGGACGCTGATGAGAAGGCTGGACAGGCATATCAGAAAGACGGATCCGCAGGAAAAACTGCTGGACGAAAACGGCGACGTTGAAGTCACGGCCCTGATCGGCGTATGCTGCCGGATCCCGGAGACCTGTGCCGCGGTGAATATCCGGCGGTCTCTCCATGCGGCCGACCCGGAACTTGCCGCTTATCTGGAAGATCTCACAGGCCTGGATCTTTGCCGGGAACCCTGGCGGCTGCCTTCGGCCGCTGACTTTTCGAACGACCGGAAGGTGTTAAGACACCTCCGGCAGATGAAAGAAGAGAAGAAACGGGCGCTGCTGGACCGTATGGATACGGCGGCAGGCGGGAATAAGGGAAAAAATGACAGGCCTGTAAAGCTGTCCGAAAAGGCGGTATTCGATATGCAGCTTGCACCGGTTTCTTCGGAGGCCAGGCAGCTGCTGAACGTGCTGGATATTATCCGCAGGATCCTGGACGTGCGGAACGGGAAGACGCCGGCACAGCAGGCGGTATTCTTTTTCTCTTCGTCGGTGGTCCCCGGAGACAGAAGAGGCCGGGATGTTTTAAAGGTCCTGGAAGCGCTGCGGAAAGTGCTGGCCGGTGACGCGAAAGCCGGAAAGTATTACAGGATCTGCCTGCTTCCGGACGTGAACGCTGCGGGTATGATGCGCCTTCTTCCGGCCTGCGACGTATATGAGTCGCTGGCTGAGGATCCCGGCCCCCGGAACACCTCTGGTATATTGGAAGCGGCAGCGGCAGGTGCGCTTGCGGCCGCATCTTCGGGCGGCGTCCATTCCCTTCTGCGGAACGCTTCCGGGACAGACGCGGTCCGCCTGTTCGGGCCGGAGCCGGGAAACAGCTTTGCCGGCATGAATAAGAGCGCTGAAAAGATCCTTTCATCTTCCGGGGAGACGGCGGAAACGGTCGGTTTCCTGATCTCTCCTGAAATGATGAAGAACGGAAGCCCGGCGGCTTTAAAACGGCTGTACGGTGAGCTGGTATCCGAAGATCCGGATGGGGTCCTCGCAGATTTCCGCGTCTACCGGAGAGCCCGCGAGAAACAGTTTGAGGCCTGCGGAAAACCTTTTGTTTCCGGCAGGATGATGCTTCACAATATGGCTGCGGCCGCACGGCTCCATGCAGAAGATGCGGCTGAAATGATGAACGATACCTACTGGCGGATTTAAGATGGACCTGTTTGAATACATGGCGCAGGAAAACAAATCAAAAGAAGCGCCTCTTGCGGCAAGACTGCGCCCGCGCACGCTGGAGGAGATCGTAGGACAGCAGCATATCATCGGGAAAGGGACGCTGCTGTACAGGGCGATCATGGCGGACAGAATATCCTCCGTTATTTTCTGCGGTCCGCCCGGGACCGGCAAAACGACGATCGCGCAGGTGATCGCGAATACGACGAAAGCCAGTTTCCGGCAGATCAACGCGACCGGCGCCGGAAAGAAAGACATGGAGGACGTCGTTAAGACCGCGAAGGAACATCTCGGCATGTACGGACGGAAGACCATCCTGTTTATCGACGAGATCCACCGGTTCAACAAAGCCCAGCAGGATTACCTGCTGCCTTTCGTGGAAGACGGAACGGTCACCCTGATCGGCGCAACCACGGAAAATCCATATTTTGAAGTGAACCGGGCGCTGGTCTCGCGCTCCATGATCTTTGAACTGAAACCGCTCTCGGTAGAAGACGTTCTGGAGCTGATCCGTCGCGCCGTATATGACAAAGAGCGCGGCATGGGTTCGTACCGGGCCGTGATCGACGACGACGCGGCGTTATATCTGGCGCAGACGGCAGACGGAGACGCGAGACATGCGCTGAACGCGATCGAGCTGGGTGTCATGACCACGGAGCGGAGTGAGGACGGACTGATCCACCTGACGGTGGAAGTCGCCGCCGAATGCATCCAGAAACGGGTGCTGCGCTACGATAAGGACGGTGACGGCCATTATGACACGATCTCGGCATTCATCAAAAGCATGCGTGCCTCCGATCCCGACGCCGCGCTGTATTATATGGCGAGGATGATCGCTGCCGGGGAAGACCCTGAGTTTATTGCCCGAAGGATCATGATCTGCGCGGCGGAAGACGTCGGCAACGCCGACCCGCGGGCCCTGCAGGTGGCGGTGACGGCTTCGGAAGCCTGCGAGCGGATCGGATGGCCCGAATCCCGGATCATCCTGGCGCAGGCGGCCGCTTATGTGGCGACCGCGCCCAAGAGCAATACTGCCGTTGTTTCCATTGATGCTGCACAAGCCCTGGTAGAGCGGACGGGGAACCTCAGGATCCCGGCACATCTTCGCAACTATCATCAGCTTCCTTCTGAGAAGCTGCCGGACGGCGTTATCTATGAATATGCCCATAACTATAAGGACCACTATTCCGGACAGGAAAACCTGCCTGAAGAGATCGCGGGACAAAGCGTTTACGAACCCTCCGAAAACGGTTATGAACGGACGATCAGAGAGCATATGGGCAGGCTGTCGGGGGAGGAAAAGTATTCACGGCCGGAGGATCTGGCGCCGAGACAAAGCCGGAAAAGCTGAAAACCCTGTCTGTACCGGTGTTTTCCGATACCCGGCGCAGAACATAATAGGATTTGAATTCTTCGATCACATGTTTTATAATACGACTGTCTTCTGAGATTCCGGAGTGATTCCCGTTCCGGATTTTCCCCTTTGTTAGTCAGACGAACTATAAATTTTCATATAAGGAGTCTTTATGACAAGAGAAATGTATGAATCTCTGGCGCTTGCCGATTTGCGGGGCATTGCCAAGAAACGCGGCATGAAAAAAACGACGACGCTCAAAAAGGCGGAGCTGATCGACGCGATGCTCGCGCAGGACGAAGCGGACGCGAAAGCGGCGTTTGAGCAGCAAAAAGCCCAGCAGCAGGCAGGGGAGAGGCCCCAGAGACCGCAGAGGGGACCGGTAAGGCCGGATACGCCGATCCATCACAAGGATGAATTCGCGAAAGACCTGGACAGCGGCGAGATCGCCAACGGGATCCTGGAAGTCATGCCGGACGGCTACGGATTTATCCGCTGCGAGAACTACATGCCGGGTGACAGCGACGTCTACGTGGCACCCAGCCAGATCAGGCGCTTCCGCTTGAAGACCGGCGACATCGTTTCCGGCAACATCCGCGTCAAAACACAGGGAGAGAAATTCAGCGCCCTTCTGTACGTCAAATCGATCAACGGTTATCCGCCGGAAGAAGCGACCCGGAGATTTAATTTTGAAGATATGACGCCGATCTTCCCGGATGAGAGGATCCGGCTGGAAAAACCGGGCGCGGGGATCGCCATGAGGGTCATGGACCTGATGTGCCCGGTCGGAAAAGGCCAGCGCGGCATGATCGTATCGCCTCCGAAAGCCGGTAAGACGACGCTGATCAAAGAGGTCGCCCGTTCCGTTAAAGTCAACAATCCCGAGATCCACCTGATCATCCTCCTGATCGACGAGCGCCCGGAGGAAGTGACCGACATCAAGGGCGCGATCGAAGGCGATAATATCGAAGTCATTTATTCCACGTTCGACGAGCTGCCCGACCACCACAAACGGGTCTCCGAGATGGCGATCGAGCGGGCGAAACGCCTGGTGGAACACCGCAAGGACGTTATGATCCTGTTAGACTCCATCACACGCCTGACCAGGGCCTACAACCTGACGGAACCTTCCAGCGGACGGACGCTGTCCGGCGGCCTGGACCCGGCGGCCCTCCATATGCCGAAAAGGTTTTTCGGCGCCGCCCGGAATATGCGGGAAGGCGGAAGCCTGACGATCCTTGCGACTGCCCTGATCGAGACCGGTTCCAAAATGGACGACGTGGTCTACGAAGAATTCAAGGGAACCGGCAACATGGAACTGGTCCTTGACAGGAAACTGTCCGAGCGCCGGATCTTCCCTGCCATCGATATCCAGCGGTCCGGAACCCGCCGGGACGATCTGCTCCTTACACCGGACGAGCTTGAGTCCATCAACGTGGTCAGACGTGCTTTCAACGGGATGAAGAGCGACGAAGCCGTCGACCATGTGCTGGATCTTTTCTACAAGACCAGGACAAACGGAGAGTTCGTCAATATGGTCAAGAAGATCCAGTGGACGTTCTGACGGATCGAAACGATCGGACAGAACGGACTAAACGGTCAAACAGAAAAAATCGGGCCGGGCCGGAAGATCATTCCGGGACCCGGCCTGTTTTTGACAGATAGGAATTGTGATAACGCCGGTCTTCCGTAACGTCTTCCCCGAACCAGAAAGGCGGCGAAAACGACCGGGCCGTTTCCGGATCGGGAAACTCCACTTCAATGATGACGAGCCCGGAAAGCTCCCCTTCAAACAGATCCACTTCGGCCGTCAGGCCGTTTTCCAGAGGCACCCGGTAACGCTTTTTCCGGACCAGGTATCCGTCAACTTTCGGGAGCAGATGGAAATAAGCTTCCCGGGAGAGCGGGAGATTGTATTCTTCCCGCATCATTTTTCCCTTCCCTTTATAAGTCAGAATGAATTCTTCATCCTCCCGGCGGATCCGGACAACGGGAGAAGTACAGAGATATCCCTGCTCTATCGTATGGTACGGAAAAGACGTAAGATCCGGCGGAAGAAGCCCGGGTTTGAATTTGCGTTCGATCTCCATGTGTTCCATGGCCGCTCACCTGTGAAAGACGATGGACGCCGCGATCTCATCCGCCCGTTCTTTGCCGAGGATCGACTCGATAATGGCAAGCGCGAAAGGAATGGCGGTCCCGACTCCCTGGCTCGTGAGGATATTTCCACAGCGGACGACCGGCTCATCCAGCGCTTCGGCGCCGTTTTCCGCAAGCACCGGAAGACGCGTCGGATAGCAGGTCGCTTTTTTGCCGGATAAAAGGCCAAGCTCCGCCAGGATCGTCGGTGCGGCGCAGATGGCGCTGACTGGTTTTCCGGCTTCACAGAACTCCTTCAGGGCGTCTGTCAGGATCCTGCTGTTTTTCAGGTTCGGTGTTCCGGGCATGCCTCCGGGAAGGATCAGCATATCGTAATCGTTCAGATCCAGGGCGTCGATACAGACGTCGGCAACGACGGTCAGATCGTGGGATGAGGTAACGACAGGTTCTTTGTTGACGGAAACCAGAGCCGTGGGAATACCGGCCCTGAAAAGCAGGTCGCTGACAGTCAGGGCTTCCACTTCCTCAAAGCCGTCCGCAAGGAACAAGGCGCATTTCTTTTCGGTTTTCTGCTCAAACATAATGCACTCCTTTCATTGTTTATTGTATAATTTTACCATAGATGCAGTGTCTGAGAAGAATTCTCTTATGATCCGTTTTTTATCATATCAGCGAAAGGAGGTATTTCATGAAGCGTTTAGCGGCTCTGATCCTGGCGGCGGTCCTTTCGTTCGGGGCATTCGGCGGAAGTATTCCCGCCTTTGCCGCGCAGAAGGAGGCGGAGGACGGGACACAGGAGGCTGTCTGCGAAGAGCAGCGGTTTTCCGCGGTCTGTCCGGAGGACTGCGAGGTCGTATGGGACAAAGAGGACGGACTCTATGTATATACCGGAGGATACCGGGGGATCCCCTACGTCCTCCTTTACCGGTATGAAGATAAGGAAGTCGACAACGAGACCATGCTGGAGGATATCATCCGGCCGCACCTCATTGAGGTGTACGGAAGCGATATGATTTCCGTAAGCGAAATGACGGATTATGTTTTCGGGGACAAGACGCTTCCGGGCATCGATTTTACGTATATGGTCGGGCAGTACACGGTCCACGCGCTCCGTCTGTGCGAACAGGCTGACGGCGACATTATCAACTACACCGCCAAGTATCTGGACGGAAACGGAGAGGAAACGCTGGAGATTTTGGACGGGATCGTACAGAGCTTCAGGCTGACCGATGAGGAAACGGCGGAAGACGAAAAGGTCGTATCCGGACTGGATATGCTTTACGGCCTTCATGAACCGGCCGTTCCCGGACTGACGCTGCCGGAGACGCCGGCCAAAGAAGAGGAAAGATCCGTTCCGGAAGGTTATAAAGAGGCCATCTCGCAAGCGCAGGGCTTTTCCACGATCTGCCGGGAAGACTATGAGACGGAGTGGGACGACAGAGACGGGCTTTATATTTATACCGGCAATCCGGGAAGCATCCCGTATGTGCTGATCTACAAATATGAAGACGTTCCGATCGATGCGGGGCAGTTCCTGGAAGAAGCGATCTATACCGATATGATCGAATCATACGGCGACCGGCTGACGGATATCAGTCCCGAAGAGGATTACGAGTTCGGAGACAGGACGCTGCCGGGGATCATGTTTACGTATACGGTGGGCGATTATACCGTTCATTCCCTCCGCCTGTGCGAACAGATCGATGACGACGTCATTAATTACACGGCGAAATATCTGGACGGCATGGACGGCGAGACCATGGACGCCGTCACGGACGCGATCAACTATTTCAGCCTGGAAGCAGGAAAAACAGATCCGGCAAAGCCCGCGGACAAAGAACCGGCACCGGAGCCGGAACCGCAGCAGATCGAGATCATCCCCTCGGAAGCGTCACTGGTACAGTACGTCGAATATCGTGATCCGTCGGGATACTTTTCCATGGAGATCCCGAAGGGCTGGAAAGTGGAGACCGGCCTTCCGCCCACCGGCGAGATCGACCTGATCAGTTATGCGATCACGCTGTATGATCCGCAGAAATCCGACCGCCGGACGTATTTCAACCTGAACTGCACGGCCGGCCTGAAATCCAAGGAAGCGAAAGACTGGTTCATTTACTATTACGGGACTGGAAATTATTTCGCGCAGCTGCCCGTCCTGCCGTCCGTCGACGCGGAAGGCTTTTTCACCATGGCCGGCGACATTTACGGTTATTCCGACTTCAGCATCACGGAGAAACTGCAGGGCATGGCAGGCGCGGAGATCCTGACCGCAAACTGCGTTTCGGCAGCGACAGGGGAAGACCTGTCGGGCGTCTTCACGGTCATGCTTTCCGATTTTCCGTATATGGTCCAGAAGGATATGTTCGATTATTCGAAGGGAACGATCGACGTGGGATTCGTCAATGCGTTCGGGATCGTTTATGAGACGGCCCCGTCATCGGAATGGCTGGACTGGCAGCCTGTCCTGGAGCACTGCCTGTCTACCGTCAGTTTTTCAAAGGGTTTCCATTCCCAGCGCCAGCAGCTGTGGAAACAGGTCATGGGCACCGTTCAGTATATTGCCCAGACAGGAAACGAGATCAGCGATATGATCATGGATTCCTGGGAAAAACGGAATACGTCGGACGATATCCTTTCGCAGAAACGGAGTGACGCGACCCTTGGCTACGAACGGGTCTATGATACGGAGCTGGGCGAGTACTACAAGGCGGAGAACGGATTCTCCGACTGGTACGACGGAGAAAGATACGTCCCCGATGACAGCGACGAAGCGTATCTTTCGCCGGTCAGCGGCTATATCAACTGGAAATGAGGAGAGGAGAAAGAGACCATGAGAACATTGCGAAAACTGGCGGCGATCCTGGTATCCGTACTGCTCATGACCGCTGTTTTCCCGCTCTGCGTGTCCGCGGAGGCGGAGGCGGTCGACGTCGATCTTTCCGAGATCCTGGAAGAATTTGACGATTCCGGGATCGAAGGGAGGTTTCAGAATATCGAAGGCGGGGGGATCAGCCTGTTTGTCCCGGACTTCATGGAACGGGCAGAGCTGACCGAAGAAGAAAAAGAGGACGGATATCTTGCGGCTTTCCGTTCGGAAGAGGACGGATGGGAACTGGCGGCCGTTTCCATCGGCGAGGCGGACAACCTGGAAGAACTGGCTGAAATGCTGGATGAAGAAGAGATCGAGTATTCTGTCCAGGAATTCAACGGCGGAAAATACGTCATTTGTCTTTCGGAAGAGAATAATGCCGCGTTCGTCTTTATGGAAAACAAAGCCGGCGGCCTTCAGGAAGTGGTCTTCATGCCGGCTGACGACGATGATTTCATGTCGCTCGCCGAAATGATGCTGTTTACCATCAGGCCTGCGTACGTCCTGGACTGGAGAGACTTTTCTTCCGAAAACGATCTGGAAGGACTCCCGGGCAGTTTCCGGTTTATCGAGGAGGCTGGACTGCGGATCCGGATCCCTGAAAATATGGCGGAGGCAGATCTTTCCGAGGAGGACAGGAAGCAGGGCTACGTCGCTTATTTCATGGGGGACGAAGGACAGGCGGTCGCCGTCCAGCGCGTACCCGTCGATAAACTGGAAAGCTTTACGGACAAAGACGGTCAGGAAGAAGGCGGCTTTACGCTGGAACACTACAAGGATCTGCTGGTTTATTTTGACGCTGAAAACGTCAGCGACTATCTGATCAACGGGACGCCTGCCCTGTATTATGAGCTGCCGGAGTATGAGACGGCCACCGTGAGCATCCTGGACGACGGCGGATATATCTGCGAAGTCTCTTTCTATCCGGTCTCGGATGAAGAATTTGCCAGGTCCGCAGCCGCCGTTATGGCATCGATCCGGGTACCCGGCGTCATGAGCTGGGAAGAGGCGGAGCCTTTCGTCGATGAATTCGGCCTGGAAGGGGAATTCGTAACC
>JAEEGL011476673.1_pt1 | contig 22889 bp, 12 predicted proteins | sample 9134231 | NCBI WGS metagenome assembly JAEEGL01 (sample SAMN16246548, study PRJNA631951) | gut metagenome | biome: gut microbiome; feature: rumen; material: fiber-attached | host: Bos | place: Iran: Karaj | collected 2018-10 | reverse complement strand
TGCTTTATATTACGGGTGATGGAAGCCTGAACCGCACCGATTTTGGGACCTATTCGGAGAAGCATTTCTTCCTCTATGAGGATTTCAACGGTGACCAGGATCCTGATTTCATTTACTTGGATGGGCAAGAGCTGCATGTGTTCGATCGCTTTAAGAAAGAGTTGTTTGCCCACCATTTCGATGTGGAGATCAAGACCAAACCGGTGTTCTTTAGGATTTCACGCAATAAACGGATGCTCGGTGTCGTTTCGGAAAAAGCGCGTGAGATTACACTGATCGACCGCAAAGGCAACATGATTGTGAACTCGGGACTGGTAGGGGAGACGCCTTTTGCAGTGGGAAGCCTGCATGGTGACAAGGAAATCAGCCTGATTACCGGGGTAGGCAACGCTTTGTTCAACTATGTGATTTATTAAACGATGGGAAAGAAAGGAGCATTGCTGTTTTTGATGCTGTTCGCCGCGATGACCTCGATGGCGCAATTTCTCCATCAACCTGGTGACAAAGCCCCCGACTTTGAAGGCGTCACGGTTGACGGCAAGCCTTATCATCTCTACGAATCACAGGCGGAACGCATCCTTGTATGCTTCTGGTCGGTCGACTGCGAGCATTGTCACGACTTCCTGAAGGAACTTCGGCGTCATGTCGACCTGAAACATGACTATGAGCTGGTGACCTTTGCCCTGGCTGACGATGCCAAGCAGGTTCGTAAAAAAGCGCGTTGCCTGCGTCTTCGTGGCTGGCACTTTTTCGACCCTGGAGGTTGGAATAGCCAAGCTTTCCTTGATTATGACGTGAACATCACCCCGACGGTGGTATTAATCGATAAAGAAAAAAACATCATAGGCGAAGCATACGACTTTGATGAATTTGAGTTGTTGAGAAGACAGGAGACAGAAGACAGAAGTAGTGAGACAATAGAAAACAAATAATATGAATACAAGGAATGCGCTCTTTTTAGTAATTGGATTATTAATATCATTAGTCCTTCCCGCCCAAGATGCGGAAACCCGTTGGGTTGACTCGGTTTACAACAGCCTCACCCTTGAACAGCGGGTGGGTCAATTGATTTGCATGAGGGCCAACAGTCCCGGCAAGCCCTTCGAGAAGGCGGTTGAGGATTGCATCAAGCAATACAATATTGGTGGCGTATGCTTCTTCAAGGCTGACGCGGTGCCCCAGGTGGAGCAGACCAATGCCTGGCAGAAGATCGCACAGACCCCTTTGATGGTCTGCATCGATGCCGAATGGGGCGTGGCGATGCGTGTGCGGGACGTGATGACTTATCCTTACCAAATGACCTTGGGGGCCATCTCCGACAATGACCTGATCTATGCCATGGGCCAACAGGTGGCTGACCAATGCCTACGCATGGGTATCCAAGCCAATTTTGCTCCTGTCGCCGATGTCAACTCCAATGCCAACAATCCCGTGATCGGGGTGCGTAGTTTCGGCGAAGACCCACGGAATGTAGGGGAGAAGGCCGCCGCCTACGCGCTCGGAATGCAAAGCCGAGGCCTGATTACCTCGATGAAGCACTTCCCGGGTCATGGCAACACGGATACCGATTCACACCTGACCCTGCCTACCGTGACGCGCTCTTACGACGAAGTCAAAGATATCGAACTGGCTCCTTTCCGTTACCTCATCGAGCGCGGAGTCAACGGCGCCATGGTGGGTCACCTCTATTTCCCTGCTATTGAGAAGGTTGCCAACACCTCGTCTTCGTTGTCGAAAGGTGTGGTCACCGATCTGCTGAAGACGGAAATGGGTTTCGAGGGACTCATCTTCACCGATGGGCTGGATATGAAGGGCGTGTCACAGACCATTCCGGCCGACAGTGTGGCCTACGCAGCCTTCTTGGCAGGCAACGACGTGTTGATCCTGCCTCACGATGTGCCCAAGGCCATCCGACAGATCAAGGAAGGTGCGCTACGCGACCCGGAGATTGCTGCCCGTGTAGAGGAAAGCTGCAAAAAGATATTAAAGTACAAATACCGCGCCGGGCTGTCGGATTACGCCCCCATCGCTACCTCAAACCTTCTGACGGACCTCAACCTACAGGAATACCGTGACCTGAAACAACAACTCTATGACGAGGCCGTCACGATGCTGCGCAACACCGACGAGACCCTCCCATTGACTTCGGGTGACAAGGTGGCCGTGGTGACTTTCGGCGATTCCCGCAGTTCCAAGAGCATGGCCGATGCCTTGACGGCAGCGGGTGTGACGGTGAAGTCGTACTGTCTCGACAAAAGCAAAGCTGCTGATGCCCAGGCCTGGCTGAAGGAACTGGAAGCCTACGACATGGTGGTGGTCAACGTGATGCAGACCTCCATGAATGCCTCAAAAGGTTTCGGTATCAATGACGAGACCGTGGCGTTCTTTAACAAGTTGGTGGCACAGAACGATGTCATCCTGAACCTCTTTGCCTGTCCGTATGCGCTGGATAGGTTCCGGATCAACAACAGCGTTGTTTCCGTGCTTGTGGCCTATCAAGATGACGCCTGTGCCTTGAATGCGGTCAATGCCATCCTGACGGGACGTAAGGGCGCTCATGGCACGTTGCCAGTTTCAACCGCCAAGTTCAAATGCGGCGACGGCATTGTACCCGCCGATTTCCCGACACCGATGCCGGCTTCGGCCCCTGTGATCAAGGTGGGCTCGTTGCCGATCGATCAGACCCCCTTGCCGCAAGGCACCATGGAGGCGAAATATGAACAGAAACTGGACTCCATCGCCCGTATGGGCATCACCGAAGGTGCCTATCCGGGTTGCCAGATTATCGCCATGAAGGACGGCAAGGTGGTTTATGACAAGTGCTTCGGTACCTTTACCTACGGTGGTGGTGCCAAAGTGGTTCCTGAAGACGTGTACGACATTGCCTCGCTCACCAAGATCTTTGCCTCCACGCTGGCCATCATGAAACTCTATGAGGACGGCCTGCTCGATGTCAACAAGACCATGGGCGACTATTTTCCCTATCTGAATGCCTCCGATAAAGGTGCCATCAAAATCATCGATATCCTGACCCACCAGTCGGGCATGAAAGCGTGGATTCCTTTCCATACGAAGCTGATTGACGAGAACGGTCCCAAAGCCGAGTTCTTCACCGACACGATCGATGAGGCCCACACGGTGCGCGTGGCCGAGAACCTCTATCTGGTGAACGATTACAAGGAAAAGATCATTGACTCCATCATGAAGAGCCCCATGAAGGAAAAGAAGTATGTGTATTGTGACATGGGCTTCTATTTCGTTCCCGAGCTGGTGAAACTGCTCACCAACAAGAGTTTGGAAGAGTACCTGCATGAAAAGTTCTACGACCCGATGCATCTGACCAGTATTGGTTTCTGTCCGTTGCACTGGCGTACCCGTGAAACCATTGTCCCGACGGAGGATGACAAGACTTTCCGCAAGCAGTTGCTGTGGGGCGATGTCCATGACCAGATGGCGGCTTTGATGGGCGGGGTTTCGGGTCATGCCGGACTGTTCGCCAATGCGCATGACTTGGCGGTGATTGCCCAGATGCTTTTGGACGAAGGCAACTTTCAAGGACAACAATTGTTGGAACCAGAGACAATACATTATTTCACTACGGCACCGTTCACCGACAACAACAACCGCCGCGGATTGGGCTTCGACAAGCTGCCATTGGGCAAGAAAGGTCCCGCCACACCTTCCAAGTCAGGATCGATGTCAGGTTATGGCCACACAGGCTTCACGGGTACCTTCTTCTGGAACGACCCTGCAAACAAGACCGTCATTGTGTTCCTTTCGAACCGCGTGAACCCCAGCTCCGACTGCAAACAACTGATGAACCTGAGTATCCGTACTCAGTTGCATGATGTGCTTTACCAAGCCTATCCGATCAAGAATTAATTGTATTCCGGGTTCTTCGGGAATCGGTTCCACACCGCATATTCGTTGCCCAAATGGGTGACGAGGGTTTTCCATAGCTGGTCTGAAGGGGTGTTGAACAGCGTTTTGGAACTGGGCTTGCAGACCGCCCATGAATTCCGTTCCAGTTCATTGACGAGCTGTCCCGCTTCCCAGCCGGAATAACCCAGGAAGAAACGTGTGTTGCTGTTGTTGGCAATGCCTTGTTCCATCAAGGTGTTGAGTACCTCAGTATCGCCGCCCCAGTAGAGCCCTTCGATGATTTTGCAAGAATCGGGCACGAGATCGCCCAACGTGTGCATGAAAAAGATCTTGTTCTCGGCTACGGGACCGCCCAGATACACAGGTGCGTCGAAATCGTTGAAGGTGTCCACCAATTCGTTCAGTCTCATGCTGAGCGGCTTGTTCATGATGATGCCGAACGTGCCTTCCTTGTCGTTGTGGTCGATGAGCAACACCACCGAACGTCCGAAATGCAGGTCGTTCATTGTGGGCTCCGACAACAATACTTCCCCAGACTTTGGTTCTAAGGTGTTACTTTGTATCCGAAAGAGTTCCTTGATGTCCATTTGTTTTTTCTCTTGGGTGCAAATTTACAAATTATTATTATTTTTGTAAAAAATTTACACGGCTTTGAAACGTAGCGACCATCAACAGCGTTTTGACGACCTTCGGGTACAGTTTAGAAACTTTACGTTCTATCAGCAGGAAGTGAGTCTTGAGGAAGGCATGTTGCGCATGACCTTCCATTTCAGCCTCGACGACCAATACTATTTCCATCCTACGATGCGTATTCCTTCGCGGCCGTTTTACCATTGGGAATCGGTTCCTAAGGAGCAGTTGGAGTCGTTGGCTTTCCATATCGGCATGGTGGAGCTGGTGAGCTATTGGAAATTGGCCTGCCCCAAAACCATTGTGGTGAAGCCCTTCGATCTGAAACTCTGCCAGAAGAAATGGTGGAGGCACCTGTATTATCAAGGGCTGGGCGAGTTCCGATACCTGAACGGCATCGAATGCTCGGAGCAAGAATTTCTTCGGATTGAGTCGGGTACGAATCGTGATTTTGCTCCCGTGCATGTTCCTTTACAAGAGCAAACGCTGATCCCCATCGGGGGAGGCAAGGACTCGGTGGTTACCTTGGAATGCCTTCGCAAGGAAATGCCTGTCATTCCGCTGATTCTGAATCCTCGTGGTGCTACGGTCAGTTGCATCGAAGCAGCGGGTTATACCATGGACGACGTTGCGGTCATCCATCGCACGCTTGATCCGACGATGCTCAAGCTGAACAATGAGGGCTTCCTCAATGGACACACACCTTTTTCGGCCTTGCTGGCCTTCCTGACCCTCTTGATCAGTGCAGGCACAGGCTCGAAGTACATTGCCCTGTCAAACGAGTCGAGCGCCAATGAAAGTACCGTACTGGGTACCGATATCAATCATCAATACAGCAAATCCATTGGTTTTGAACGTGATTTCCGCGACTATGTGAAGCAACACTTGAGTGATGAGATGCAGTATTTCAGTTTTCTCAGGCCGCTGAACGAATTGCAGATTGCCTCGCTGTTCAGTCAAAGCACCGCTTATCACGAAGTGTTCCGTAGTTGCAATGCGGGGAGCAAGACCGATTCATGGTGCGGCAAATGTCCCAAATGCCTGTTTACCTGGATCATCCTTTCGCCTTTCCTTTCAAGGCAGCGACTCATTGAGATCTTTGGCAAGGATTTGTTGACCGATCCTGACTTGAGACCCATTTTTGAGGAGCTGAACGGCACTTCGGCAGTGAAGCCCTTCGAGTGTGTGGGTACGGTGGAGGAGGTGCGGGCTTGTGTGGACTTCATGAAGGACCGCAGGGGTACCATCGTGGAGGATTCTCCCCAGGGTGATGCCACAGTGGAGACCATCTTGAAGCGTTTCAATGAGGAGAATTTTCTTCCTCCGCAGTTTGTTGACCTTTTAAAAGCGAAACTCCATGTTTGACCTGATTCTGAATCGGCTCCGTGGCAAACGCATCCTAATTCTCGGCTTTGGCCGTGAGGGACGTTCCACCAAGGCTTTCCTAAACAAATACCTTCCAGGGGCTGAAGTGGCCGTGGCCGACAAGAATCCGATGGAAGGCGTGAAACATTCGGGAGAGGACTATTTACAATCGGTTTACCATTACGATATCGTTATCAAGACCCCAGGTATCTCCTTAAAAGACTTCGATACCAAGGAAGTGGAGATCACTTCACAGACTGACTTGTTTTTGAGTCAGTTCCACCGCCAGACCATAGGCATCAGTGGGACAAAAGGGAAGAGCACGACAACGAGTCTGATTTATCATTTATTGAAAGAATCGGGTCATGATGCCATTTTGACGGGGAATATCGGCATTCCCTGTTTCGATATCATGGAGCAAATTGGTTCCCAGAGTGTTGTGGTATATGAACTGTCCGCCCATCAATTGGAATATGTACATAACAGTCCTAGGGTAGGGGTGCTGTTGAATGTATTTGAGGAGCACCTGGACCATTTCGGGTCTTTTGAGCGGTATAAGCAGGCCAAGTTCAACTTGTTGCGCTATATGGGTGCTGAGGATTACGCCGTGGTGCACGATTCATTAACGATGGAGACCCTGGAGTTGGGTGTCAATAGTGTGACCTTCTCCAGGATGGAGTACGACATTGATGAGGAGGCCTTGCCAATCCTTGGTCCTCATAATTTCTTGAACGCCAAAGCCGCCTTATGCGCTTGCGCTGCATACGGTATCGATGTTCAGGAAGTAATCCCCCATTTGTATTCCTTCAAGCCCTTGGAGCACCGTTTGGAACCTGTGGGTACTTTTGGTGGCGTGTCTTTTGTAAATGATAGTATTTCTACTATCCCTCAAGCGGCTATTGCGGCCTGTGAGACGCTTCACAAGGTTGATTTCCTGCTCTTGGGAGGCTTTGATCGCGACATCGATTATACCCCGTTAGTGGATTACATGATGGAACATCCTGTGCCGCATTTGCTTTTTACGGGCAGGGCCGGCGATCGGATGATGCAGATGATGAAATCCCGAGGAGTGGCTTCAAATCTGGTAGTTTATCATAATATGGAGGGGGCTTTCGATTACCTTAAAACGCATTCAAAGCCTGGCGATGTCTGCTTGCTTTCTCCAGCAGCTTCCAGTTACGACCAATACAAAAACTTCGAGGAGCGCGGCAGAAAGTTCAAGCTGCTGGCGCAGGCGTTCCGTAGAGCATGATGGCGCATTTGTCGCCGCTGTGTCAGTTCTTTCCTCCGGCTTTGGCACCTTTGGCTTTGTTGCCCGAAGACTTCGCACCTGAAGGATTGTTGCCTGAAGGTTTGGTTTGTGTGGATCCTGCGGGCTTTACGCCTGAGCTTGAAGGTTTCGTGCCTGGTGCGACGGATCCCCTGGTGGTGAGCTTGTAGCCGGCGGCTTCAGCCATTTCCTTGATGTGGGTGGCCCGTTTTTGAGTGTCGGGGTGATCCGAGAAAGCCTGGGCCAGCGTGCCTTGCTGTCCGGTGTCGCCGCTGATGCTGATGAGTACATTCAGTGCATGGTACATGGCAAAGGGGTCCACGTTGTTCTGGACACAGAACTGGAAAGCGGTCTCGTCTGCCTCGGTTTCCTGACGGCGCGAGTAGGCGTTTTGGGCGAGCTGTTGCCCGAGGTCACCAAGAAAACCGGTGGAGAGGGCGCCTCCCGTTTGGCTGACGGCAGCAATGCCGTAACGGGCGGCCACCACCAAGTAGGCGGCACGGTAAGCGTCACGAACGTCTTTGTTGATCAGGTGTCCCAATTCGTGGCCGATGACGGCAAACAGTTCGTCGTCGTTCATCACATCCATCAGGCCTGAATACACGCGTACACTGCCATCGCCGCTGGCGAAAGCATTGACCGTGCTTGATTGGTAAACCTTGTAGTTCAGCCCCAGGTTGTTGATGTTATGGAAACGACCCATGACACGGTTCAGTCGTTGGGTGTATTCGCTATTGGCCGGGGCGATGTTGTTCTCCTTGTCCATCTGGGCCATGTATTCGGTGCATACCTGTGCGATTTGGGCGTCGCTGATGGTTAGGGCCTGTGCCGCAGCCATTCCAGCGTTCAAGGCGGCGTTTTGGTCGATGACTTTAAGGGTGGAGCAGCTGGTCATCAGTAGGGCGCAAAATACTCCTAAGATAATCTTTTTCATAGGTTTCATTTTATTGATATTGGTGCAAAGATAAAAAAAAGATGAGAATACTTACGTTTTTTCTGAGATTTTGTATTTTTGTAGAATTATGAAATTGAGGATTCAATTCGTTACCTTGTTCTTGCTGCTGCTTGCAAGCTTGATGGGGCAGGCACAGTCCGTCATGCAAAAGCCCAAGCGGATTTACATCACGTTGGATGTGTCGGGCAGCATGAAAGGCAACAAATACATCATGGCCAATTATGCCGCCCAGTCCATCGCGGTGTTCAGCGACCCTGAGGATCAGGTTTTCCTTTATTATTTGGGGAAACCGCACAATATCAGTGGAAACAATGGCTACAAGCAGATCCAAAAGCCTTTCAACAGCCTGACTGGACAGAATACTTATCACGAGATTTCGGATTTGAGCCAATTCCTGAAAGATTACCACCCCGACACACACTATCAGGATTGGCTGTTCATCATAGGTGACGGCCAGTGGGACTACAGCAAGGCGAAAGCCGAATATGACCGTGCCACCAATCAACTCAAGCAAAGAATCGAGGGTGGTACGCTCCAACTATGCTATCTGCAAACTGGTGATCTCCTGACGGAAGAAAACCCATTCACTTCCTTTTTGAGTGGATTAAACGCCCCCGTGGTCGATATCAAGACCTCGGATACTACAGCGGCATTGGTATTGGGTCATTGTGTGTATTTTGCCAATCGGATTTTGGGCTTCAGCAACACCAGCGTTCAGCTGCAACAGCAAGACGCACAATGTGCCACGTTTAATTCGGAGTTTCCTTTGGAGCGCTGTCTGCTAGTCTATCAGTCGAGCCAACCCATTGCCAACGAGACCAAGATCGTTTCGGCGACTTGCGATGGAGGCAACCTCTCCATCAAGGTGAAAGGCAATCCGTCCACCAAGCCCTTGGTCGCTGCAGGCAAACCAGTGATCAACGGCATGGTGTGGGAATTGAGCAGCCCACAAACCATCTCGGCCAACAGTACCGTCACGATTTGTTTCAACCAAGAAGTGGAGGTCGACAACCTGAAACTCTATCCTTACGTTGATGTGGCCTTGGTAATGCGCCCCTGGACGGTGGCGATGGATACCTTGGTGCAAGCGGCCGCAAATCGTTTTTCCATTTGTGACCAGGAAAACAAGGTGCTGGTTCAGTTCAGTGCCACCGACAAATATGGGCGCAAGTTTCCTCCAAAACTGATGCAGCAAATGGAGGTGAAGTTCATTGTTGCTGGACAGGAAATACAGGCAGCCTACACTTCATCCGATACGACTTTCCAAACCGTGATAGAGATGCCCGATGATACCTTGTCCTATTTCTCGTTGGTGGAGTGCCCGGGCTATTTCAGCAGGATTTCCTCGCACCAGACGGTGGTGAAAGACGCCAGTGCCTGTCCGCCCGAAAAGGTCCCCTTGATTACCCTTCCGTTACAGCGTTTCGAAACGGTCGATTTCCAATCCTTAAGACAAAACAACGGTTTTGGCGGACCGATCGACGACCCGCTCTTCAAGGCCTTGGTGGGTAAAGGCACTTTCGATGAACTGTCGCTGAGCGGACACGATTCTTGGATGCTTGAGCGTGCGGAACTGTCCTTCCAAGATGGACAGATCGTCTTGGTCCAACATCCCAGGATCGAATGGTGCGAATGTGCGTTCCCCGATACCCTTTCCTATCAGGTGACCTTGCGCTCACGAAAAGGGCTCCTTTATGAGGATAAGCTATACGAAGGCTTTGTCGTTCCCGTCAAAGTGCCTGTTGAGAGAAGAGGCTGGTGGAACCGTTGTTGGGCGTATCTGGCTGCCTTGGGAGGCCTGTTGCTGGTCTTCCTCTATCTCCGTGCGTTGAAGCGTAAACGGCGTTTTGGCAAGGATTCAGGCATCAAGTCGATCTACTATGACCGTTATGGCGAGGAGGTGGATGACAATTATCAGCTCTTGCTCCGCAAGGAAGGCTTGGGCGCATGGCTGGCCCGTTGGTTCTGGCCTGGTGACGAGAAAAATACCCTTAGCTTTGTGGATCCCGAATTGACTTCGATGCGTTTTGTGGCAGGTGACTCCATCAACATCATCCGTATTCCGAAGGGTAGCATTGATCCGTCAACTGTTGCCGTGGATGGCTATGACTTTGAAAATGAGAATAATACACCTGATTATATCAAGCTGACCAATAATAGTAGGATTGAAGTGTTGAAGAACTCGGAAGTTAAGGCCGGTTATTTGATGTATGTGGCTGGCCATAAAACGGGGGATGGGTGGTTCCGATTCCTTTCATCCTTGTTGATGATCGCCACCTTTGCCGCTGGTGCTTTCGTGATTTGGACTTTGGTCAAGTCGTTGTTCTAGTCTATGAAACGGATACTGCTTTTCTTGCTTTGCTTTGTTGTGTTCCAAGGGATGGCCCAAAAGATCTATCCTTGGGACGGCTACATTTTCCCTTTTTGTACGGATGAGAACCCCTATGGCATCACCTACAATTCTGGTACAAAAGGCAAGGCCGGTTTTCCCCAAAGCACCGATGTTGGCTGCTTGCGCAAGACCCCAGGACCAGTGTGGTATTACATGTTGATTGACCAGCCGGGCGATCTCTTGATTTACATCGAACAACATGCCTTAGCCGATGAAATGCCCTTGGATGTTGATTTTGCCTGCTGGGGCCCTTTCCAAGCCGACTCGAAACACGATTTCTTACAAAAACTACGGAATTCCTACCAATTGGAAACGGCAGATCGTCCCAGCCACAGGCCGCCTAGGGGTGACCACTCCCATGACCTGGGTGAGTATCCTTTCAATAACCTGGTGGATTGTAGCTACGATCCGGCTGGTACGGAATGGTGTTACATTCCAGAAGCCAAGACCGGGGAATGGTACCTCTTGTTGATTACCAACTTTTCGCGTAAACCCGGCAAAATCCATTTTGAGCGGGTGGATGACAAATCGACGGCCACTACCAACTGCGACATGACCTTACCTGTAGTGATCAATCCCGTGCCCAAAGGCTTGCGTCAGATCGACGATCGCACCTCCGCCATCTGCCTGTACGACGATAAGGCACTGGTTACGGTCGAGCTAGAAACGGAGGATGAAAGCATCTTATCGAAACAATGCCTCAAAAAGACCAAGGTGGTGGTGTATGCCAACGGCAAAACCTATCATGCCAAACTCTCGGAGGAACATTTTGAGTGCGAGATCGATATTTTGCAGGATACAACCTCCTATTATGCCATTGTGGAATGTCCCGATCCTGAGTTTACCCTGCAAACGGAACCCCATTATTTGGTACGCACGAACGACTGCGACCCCGATCGGATTCCGACCACCCAAGGGGCGGCGATCCAAGCAGGAAGTCTGAATGTCGCCGACCTGAAAAGAGGGGACCTGCCCATCGATGTGAATTTTAAGGATAAGGAAGACTATCAAGACATCAACCTGGATGATTATGAATTGGAGGTGGAAAGCAAAAGCATTTTTGTTGAGGAAGTGGCGGTTGGCAAAAAGGGCAACCAATTGCAATTGACCCCAAAATTGCGAGGCGATTGGTGCGATTGTTTCCTTCCCGACAGTCTGTCTTTCCGTGTCAGGTTGTTGCCGAAAAACCCGCAAAGTGGGGCCAAGCCCATCGTGATGCCTGTTACCATAGGGGTGGATCGCCAGACCTCTTGGATTTCGAGTTGCCAATGGGTTGTGGTGGCTTTGGGGGTGTTGCTGGTGTTGTTGTGCTATCTTCGTGCGCTTTTGCGCAAGCGCCGCTTTAAGAAAAATGCCACCATCACTCCGGTGTATTACGACCGTTATGGCGAGGAGGTCGATGACGGCTCGGGCCAGCGGCTTCGCAAGTCGGGCCTGGCCGCTTGGTTCGCCCGATGGTTTGTCCCCGGAACCGAAAAAAGGACATTGAGTTTTGAGAGTCCCGAAGCGGGAACATTGCGGTTTATGGCCTCCGCATCGCCTGATGCCGTGGAAGTACCCAAAGATTGTATCGATGTGGAAACTATGGAGGTAGACGGCTATGATCCGGAATGCGACAGTACGCCGTCGCATCCAGTGCGGCTGGCCTCCAATGGTCGAATCAACGTAAAAAAGAGCAACGGTACACGGGATGGTTATCTGTATTTCACCCCAGGAAGTTCGCATGACGGCACAGGGTATCGCCTCCTGTTGGGAGTGTTGGTGTTTGTCGATATCGTGGCGGCCATCGCCTTGGCCGTGGTCATTATTCGAGGTCTCATTTGATTTTGTAAACAAAAAACTTTATCTTTGCATATTTAAAGGATTCATAATGAAAAAAATAATCTTCTTGTTCCTGATCCTTTGCACGACACTGTGCGTATCGGCACAGGAGAAACGGCATAAGGTGGTCGAGCGGCCTGTCGTTGATTTTGGCACCATGAGTTTTGAGCAACTCAAGCACGAACCGATCGTGGGGGTCATGCAGGATGCCCAAAGTCTGGCCACTTTGGACCCCAACAACTTCGACATCACGGTCAAGGTGGAGAATGGTTTCCTTTATGACCATCCACGGCTTCGCCTGGAAGGGAACAAGATCATTCTGGATGTCCATCCCATAGGGGAGTGGTGCGAATGTCTCTTCCCCAAAAACCTGAACATTCGGGTTTGTGCGACCCAGAAAGAAGGTGCTTACGATGCCGAGGGCAAGTATTACGAGCAGACCGTTCATCCCATTCATATCACGGTGGTGAAAAGCCGTGCCTGGGTTCCTCGGTGCATTTGGGTGGTCTTCACCATCATCGGACTGTTGCTGCTGTTTCTTTACTTGCGGGCCATGTCGAAGAAACGCCGCTTCAAGAAAAACGCAGCCATCACCCCGGTCTATTATGACCGTTATGGCATTGAGGTGGACGATGGGGCCGGACAGCGGCTCCGCAAGACGGGCTTCGGGGCTTGGTTTGTCCGCTGGTTTGTCCCCGTCGATGAGAAAAACACCCTCAGCTTCGACAATCCCGAAGTGAGTTCCATGCCGTTTATGGCCGCTGAGTCGAGCGAAGTGGTCGCCATCCCCAAGGCCAGTATTGATGCGGAAACCATGGAAGTTGATGGTTACGATCCTGATAATGACATGCATCCCGAGGAGCCCCTCAAGTTGGCCAACAACAGTACCATCAGCATCTTCAATGCCAGCAGGATGAAGCAAGGCTATCTCCGTTTTTCGTCGAACAACGAACGGGACGGCGGTGGCTATCGTGTGTTCCTGACCATCTTGATGCTGGCCTCCTTGGCTGCTATCCTCTTCCTGATCTATCTGATGATTAAATCGTTTATGTAAATAAAATCAATATAATAATTAAAAATAATTCTATTATGCCAACACCAAGTAAACCAACATTAATCATCGGCTTGGGCGGAGTAGGCTCCCGAATCGTCGAAGGAGTCTACCGTCAGTTTGAAGCCAGCCATCCCGAGGACATCGACCGCAGGAATGTAGAGTTCCTCTGTCTCGACACTGACGAGAGCGACATCAACAAACGCAGGAAAGTCATGCCCGAGAACAACGTGGTGAAGACTTCGTCCGACTTGAGCGACACGGTGGGAGGATACATCGATCGCATCAAAGGCAAGACCACGGTCATCGACTGGTTCGATACCAGCAGCCAACAACTGCTGGGCATGCCGCTGAACAAAGGCGCCGCGCAGGTCAGAATGGCTTCGCGCCTGGCCTTGATGTCCGCCATCAACGAGGGCAAGCTGGCAGCCATCGACAACAGTATCAGCCGTCTGATGGCGGTGGAGCCGGAACGCCATGCAGGCAACATCATCCGTACCTACATCGTCACTAGTCTGGCTGGTGGCACCGGTGCAGGTTCCTTCCTGCAAACCGCCTATTACGTGAAGAACTCCATGAGAGACCATGGTGCCAATGCCCCTGAGGTCGACGGTTTCTTCCTCTTGGCGGATGTCTTGTGTGACGATGCAAGCATCGGTCTGTCCGACGACCAAAAGGAGAACATTCGTTCCAACACCTACGCCTGCATGAAAGAATTGCTGGCCTTCAGCAGCAGCGACCGTGACGAGGGCCTCAAAAAAGTCGAGTTTGAATACCGTTTGGGCCAAAAGGACAAGGGCCTTCCGTCCAACCAGCCCTACGACCAGTGCTACATCATCGACTATACGGCAGCCAGCGGTGAGAACCTCGGCAAGGAGTCGCGTTATGAGAGCCAAGTGGAGTCGTTCGTTTACCTGACGGCATTCAGCCCTACGGGTGACCAGTACCGCAGCAACGTCATCAACAATATCCGCCAGCAGATTCAGGACGAGACCAAGAAATTTGCATCCTTGGGTGTCTCCAAGCTGGTGTATCCCGTCGACGACCTGTTTGCCTATTTCGCCCGCCAGCGCGTTACCGACAACATGAGAACTTCGTGGTGCCTGATTGACAAGGATTATCAAGAGAAATACGCTGAATACAAAAAGAACAAACGGGAGGGCATCCCCACCCAGGAACCTGACAAGGGGCAGCATTTCATGGACATGGTGCGCCAATTGGCGGCTACTTCGGGCAGCCAGGGCGCGGAATTCGGAGAAATCTTCAGGAGCACCCAGATCCTCGACAAGGATTTCAAGCCCATCAAGTCGAAGGCAACCGAATACCTGGAGGCGATGCAGCGTTTTGCCGTGACGAAGGTGACGGCCAGTGGAGAACTGGAGAGCCGCTATTCGGACTGTGTGAAGTCGAATGTAGGCTTCACCACCAAGGATGTGCTCGAAAACGACGTGCAGTTTGTCGTCAAGCGTGAACGGGCACTCGAAGATTACCGAAACCAGGTGTTCTCGTTCATCGACAATGTCAAGCGTGTGGTTCCCAAACAGTGCTTCCTCGACGACCATGACAATGAAAACTACGTTTCCAAGACCCCCAAGGAGGATATCCATCACCTCAACACCTACCTCTTGGCCAAGGACGAAGAGTTGCATCCCCTGGCAGTCCGCTATTTCCTCTATGACTTGAGAGACCAGATCAAGCCCATGCTGAAGAAGAAAAAGACCGCCAACGAATCGTTGGAAAAGAAGATCAAGGAGGATTATGCCAAGCTCTTCGACGATCCTACGACCAAGAAGGCGGAAACAGCGGTCGATACCATCCAGGCAGCCAACAAGAAGAATACCGGTTTGGCAGGCCTTACCAACCGCATCACGGGCCAGAATCCTTACCGAAGGACCAAGGAGGACTACGAGGCCAAGTCGCGTCAGCAGGCCGACAACATCAAGAAGTTCGCTTCGGAGAAGCTCCTTGAAGAGACCCTTTCCTGCATGTTGAACTACATCAACCGCCTGCTGGAGGAGAGCGAGAACTTCTTCGACCGTCTGCCTGTCGCGCTGGAAGAGGTGGACAACATCCGTGTGGCCTTGCTGAAGAAACACGACAGCCTGAACGACAAGGACATCACCTACGTGCTGGCTTCGGAGCAGATCAAGAAAGACATCTACGAATTCGTGATCAGCAGGAACGACTCGCCGTTCTTCCCCACGGTCATGTCGGCGGCCCTCTATCGGAGCATGTACCACAACACGGTGGTGGACCTGTCCTCCAACAAATATGTCACTTCCAAGAAAGTGGACGAGGAAACCAGGAAACAAGCCGCCATCGAGGCCAACAAGCGAATCATCGAAGAGTGCGTTGCCTATCAGGACAAGCTCATCCGCGAAAGCAACCGCGACTATGCCCAGATGAATGTGATTGCAGCCTTGAAGGAAGAGGCCATGAGGGAGTCGAACAGTGATCCCGTGGCGGCCAAGCAGTATATGGAGCACAAGTTCCAGATGTTCAGGGAGCAGGCCAAGTTCTGGGGCCCCAACGACCTCGATCCCAAGGTCCGCTTCATCAACGCATGGGGCTTCCATCCCGATTGCATCGGCTCCGAGACCATTTCGGCCAAGGATGCCGACGCACTGTTCGGCGACGAGCGGGTAGATACCAATCCCGAAAATGCAGCCACTCGTCTGGTGTCGAAGTTCTTCAGCCCTTACGAGATTGTCAGGGCGAACTCGGTGACGCTGCTGTCGGTCAACAAGCATTTCAAGAAGTTCCACGCCAAGGAAAAGACCGATCTGACGGACGAGTATTTCGGACCGTATTACACCGCTTACAGAACGGTTATCGATCGGGTGTTTGCCTCCGACAAGAAATCGCGCTCCTTCAATGGCATCGACTCGGAAGTGCTGAAAGACTGCTCGCCGCATCTCGACAAGCGTTGGCACTTGCCGGCCTACATGCCCAACATCGGGTCCTCATACATGGCGGAAACCACCAAGCTCTACCAGGCCCTTTGCTATGGCTTGTTGTTTGGCGATTTCAAGGCCGTGTACAACGGAGGCGAATACTATTGGAAGTTCATCGGCAAGACCTCGAAGTTCATCAGGGATATCGACGACCGGATGATCAGTATCGGGCAGACCCTGGAAGGTGCGTTCAACATTTTGTTCGAAAAAGGCTTGGTCAACAATCCGGATATCGTCAACCAGGTGCTGGAGGCTACCGAAGATCGCTGGAATGCAGCCCGGAATGCCTGGCTTGACACGGAACATGGCGAGACCGACGAGTTGGACAAGATGAAGGAACTTGGCGTGGTCAAGGCCATTACCGATTACAAGTTCAATCTTTGCGCCACCCCGTCGTTCACCACCAACAAGAACTGGTTTGCCTTGTTGAATCCCCGAAAAGGCTCGACCTTGTTCTCCGTGATCGAAAAACACGATGGCTATCTCCGCAACCACTTCCTTAAGAACCTGGTGGAGCGGATCATCGGCGTGTTCGGACAGAGTTCCAATACCCAAAGCGTGTGTGAATATGTGTTGGCGGGCGTTGGATCCATGTTCTCGGACGATGTGAATGGAATCATCCGTGAGTTTAAAGAAAACGGCAGTTTTGAGCCAGTAGAATAATGAGTGACGTTTCTGTATTACTGAATTTCACCAGCAGAATCGCTTTTGAAGAGACTGACCCGCTGATGAGCCTCGTCACCATAAAGGAGCCGTTACTCTTTTACGACAGGCTCTCGGTGGAGCGGTTCCCTTCCGACCAGGAGCTGTATCTGGAGCATTCCGAACGGTTGGTTTCGAACCTTCGAAACTTGCTTGAATCCCGGTCGCTCTCGCTGACCGATGACGATGGCCGGATTCGTGTGATCATCATTCTCGACTTGGTGGAAGGCCTTTTCCAGCCGGAGGGGAGTAGCCTCTTTTTCCCCGCCCAGAAGGTGCGTGCCATCAAGGATTTGATTGTCAGGATCTTCGGGAAAAACAATACCATCTTGGAACGGATGGAATACAGTTTCATCTTCATCAACAGCAGTGCCGATGACAAGCGGCTATCCCTATTCTACCAACAATTGGCTTACGATGGCTGTACGGGAGGCGATGCCCAAGTTTGGTTCAACAGTAGTGATTTCCGCTTGAATGAACGTCGTGACGCCTTGTTTGGTCAACTGGAGGCGCCCGATGTGGACATGACCGTTGACGATCCGTCGATCCTTCCGGTATATCAACAGTTCACAAACGATCTCCAGGAAGTGGTCGGAAAACTCGGGCCCAAAATGGACGAGGCAGGTGTCGGCGAGGCGTTCAGACAGCTGTTGCAGGAGGCCGTTGCCCGTATCAAGACGGTGGGCGATTTTGAGCATTTCGACTTCAACGGTGCGGTGCGCTTCTGTGTGAGCCAGCTGATCGGGCTTAAGGCTCGCGATTTCTATTCGGATTGCGTTTTCTTTATCCTGAAATATGATGAAAGCCCCGCTTCGGTCAAGCTGAAGGATGAAGTTTTTGTCAAGTCGCTGGTGCAATTGCTCTGTACCGTCAGCAGTGCCGATTACGTCCAATATTTCAAGACCAATGCGCTGACCAGTGCCCGGCTTTTCCTCTTGAGCGAGTATGTCGATGCCAACATCGATGCGGAGGCGCTCACAGCTTTTGGTCGTCAGGTACGGCTGTGTCTGCCGAGGCTGAACGATGCCAAATGGACGGAGGACATGGATGTGGAATACCAGGTGTTTACCCCCAATGTCTCGGCTCCGATGGAAAGCGACACGCATCGGGAGATGAACGAAAAATATGCCAGGCAACGCCGTCGCTTGATGGATGAATTCCTTGAGGCGAGGCCAGTCCCGTTCTTTTTCGATGTGAAGAAAGGCGAATGGAGCTGGTATTCCAATGTGTTGGATAAGGTCACCAGTCTTTACGAACTCGAGAAGGAGAACGATCGTCCCTTGTACGATACGCCGAAACGCCTTACCGGGAGGGAGATGCGTGCCGAGACGAAACGGACCACCTATCGGGAACTGGAAAATGCCCGTGTCAAGCTGGCCAAGCAGAATGTTCCCGTGATGCATGTGGAAGACCTGAACGGCTATATGGCGAAACGCCGCGAATTGACGAACCATCTGGCCAATGCCATCAATGAGTTGAAGGATGAATTGCCCAAGCTAGGCTATATGACTTGCCTTTTTTGGATGGGCCTTCTTTCCGTGTTGGGCTTTACCCTTTGTTTCTCCTTCCATTTCTGGAATGGCAGCACCGACCCGCTCTACACCATTGCCATCGCATTTGGAGTAGCGGGCCTGCTGTTTGTTGCGTCTTCGTTGATTGGCCATGCCGTCGTGAAAAAGAAAATTCGTGCGGTCTACCAGAAAATCGATGGCATCTGCATGAAGATGGAAGACGGACTGAAAGCGTATCTTGGGGAAGTGAACAAACGCTCCCGTTTGCAGAAGGAAGCCGATATCAGGAGGCGGAACCTTGATGAGATGGAAGAGAAGCTGAACGAATTCAAGAGCCATAACAAGCGGATCGACCTTTGGAAGACCCATTTCACCAGTGTCTCGGACAAACTCGGCTATATCCTGACTACCCTGGGAAAAGAAGCAGACGCTTCCTCGGAAACCATGAAGTTGAGCGTGGACGATTTCAGCCTGGGCGGATTCCCGACCCTGCCACTGCCCATCCGTACCAAGTACAAGGCCATGAACACCCAGATCATGCAAGTGCCTGTCGATATCCATGCGGTCACTTGTTTTGTGAAACATTTCCGATTTACAGAGATTACCACGGATTAATCAAACAAGCAATTTTTCTCCCATGTCAAGTTATCTTACAATCATCATCGTGGTGCTTACGCTGTTCTATGTGCTTTATCGCCTAAGCACAGGGAAGCGGAAGAAAGTGACGACGTCGGCCCATCAGTGGTGGCTGGTTCCCTGGCTTGCCCTGGTTTATGTGGGACTGGTGTATTGGGCGTACTACAGGGTGGATTTCCAGGAATGGGCCTTGGTGGAGGACATTGTGGAGGAACACCATGTAGAGACGTTGTTCTTCTTGTTTTGCGCTGCAGGCTGGGCCATCGTCGAAAACGTCCTGTTGCGCCGCGATTTCGTGTACAAGAAACTGAAATTCAGGCCTTTCCCCTATTATGTCGATGAAGATAACAAGGTGAGAGCCAGGGTAGGGCTGCTGTTCTACCGCTGGACCATGAAGACCTTGATCCTGATGATTGCTGCAGTTTACGTGGTGTTCTTCATCTTGGCTGAATATGCCAACATTGAGTTCTATCTTTATTCTGGATTGGGCCTGTTGGCCTTGATTCCCCTGACGGACTATTACGTCTACCTCTGTTCCGAGGTGCCGGTTGAAGGCAAGAAAACCGAAGAAAACGTCATGGTCAACAACTATAGTGATTTTGACGCGCTTTGGAAACTCTATATGGACACCTTCGACAACTATACGGTGGCTTGGAAGCGTACCCTTTCGGAGCAAGAATTGAAGAGCAACAAGGCAAACAAGGTGAACAACGATGACGATTGGGAAGATGTGATCAAGCTGTTCTCCGAAAACCATCTTGATGGCATCATCATGAATAGCGACCTGGTATCGGCCTTTGAGAAACTGGAACCGGTGTTCGACCATGTGGAGAAAAACGGCAAGTTCGTGTTGATCGCCATCGATGTTCCCAACCACTTCATCAAGAACGAGGACAGGACCTACGTCGAGGAGATTGCCGAGAAACTCCGTGTGGTTATCAAGAAGGATTTCTTCGTCTACGGAGGGAAATCCTCGGTGGAGTCGCTTAACAACAGCATCGTTTTTGCTCCCTTGTCGTTGGTGTCGAGCCAAGGCCTTTACAAGGAATGGATGGCCAAGATCGGTTTGATCGTGGTGGTGAACATCTTTGACAAGAATATCTCAAACATGTACGAGAGCCGACGGTTCAGCTATGTCTTACAGACAGTGAACCCAGATTACCAACTTTTGTTCATCGCTCCCTATCGCCGTGAGGTGCAGCCCTCCATTGCGAACAGTTGGCTGACCAGTACCGAAACCCCTGTGGAAAAGGTGATGCGACAGTTCCCGATGAGTGGCAGGCAGTTCTTTATCGGATACAATTACGAGGACTACGGTAGCCGTCTGGAGAAAGTGTTGATCGGCAGGGCTCCCGAACCCTTGTATTCGGGAAGCGAGTTGGCCCCCATTGCCTTGAGTTCGTCGGTGAACGGCCGCGACAAGACGGTGACTCCAATCCACTACCTTGAACTTGCTTACTCCAATGCCATCGAAGGAAAGGAAGAGGTCAGCAAGTTTGCTTATCTCTTCAATAAGGGTTATCAGGTAGCCAGCAAGGACATCAATGAGAACATCAAGAACCACTTGCTACCCGTGGAACGGATCGTCGAAGACCAGCTTTTTGGCGTGGTGTACGACCGCGATAACAATGCACCGGCGGTATATGCCAAGTGGCAGCATCTTGGTTTAAAGGAGAATTTCTCCATAGTTCTGTCGAAGCCCTATCTCTTGAGGGATTATTTCAATGCGAACCACAGCTATTTTGTGGAGGCTCCCTTTGCCGCCATCCAGCCCAGCCTCAGCAAGAGCCGGATCACCTTGGCCATCGTGTTGCTCAAGTTGTTGCAAAACGCTGAAGTGGAGGAGGAGGAACTCTGCAACTTGCTGCTGTTTTATTATGACAGCAGTGAGATCAAGTCAGTGTCTACGCTGATCAAGGATTTGTTCACCACCTATTTCACCCGCGATTTGGCCCGTTCCCTGGTGACCCGTGACGTGGTGGTCTTTGATGGCGAGAAATACAGGCACCACATCATGTACAAGTTGTCGCTGTATGGCGACAACGACCAGCGTTATCTTGACATGGTAACCGTCAAGGACGAGTCGGGCAACGAGCTGTTCGATATCCTTCGGGACTTGATGGAACAGAATTACGTGGCTGGACAGATACATACCTTCTCTGGAAGACCTTATCAAATCAGGGATTTCAACAGCCGGACGAAGACCATGAATGTGTCCAAGTCGAATAGCGGCGACAAAGACATCCTCTTCTATCGGCCCAGTATGGAAATCAAGGTTTATGGGGAACGTACTCCCATCAAAGAGATGAATCCCAGGGAAATGAAACCCAAGATCTGGCGGCATCGCATCACCGACCAGGAGTTGTTCATTGTGTTCGATGGTTTCGAGACTGGGGTGGAAGTGGCCACCACCGATTGGTTTGAGTTCAACCAGTACACCTTATATGGCTACACCAAGACCGGATCTTCCGCCAAGCCACGCGTCTATCCCAATGGTAAGGTGCTGAAGGTGTCGTTCAAGTTCTTGCAAAAGAAGGCCTATCTCGAGCGGAACGATGATATCCGCAAAGGCTTGCAGATCCTTCTTTATGAATTGATGCAGTCGGTGTTCCCGCATCATGCCCAATACCTCATCATTGCCTCTCCTGGCGAGGGTGATCCTGACTTGCCTTGGATTTTCAATCGCCTGCAATGCGAGGACACCCCGGAAGACGGCCTGTTGACCTACTATTTCGTCGAGGATGCCCACATTGATCTCGGCTTGATTGGAGCGTTGGCCAAGACCGAAACCATTTGGTACCTATTCCAGTATCTCTATGATTACCTGATCTGGTTGACCGAGGGGAAGGTGGTGACGCCATCAGGTTTTGAGTCCTATCAAAACCAGAAGAATTTCGACAAGCAGGCCTTCCTGAAGTATGGTCGCGACCATCTGCCTGACTATTTCGATGTCGACCTACTGATTGATTTCATCAAGGATTTTTATGAAGACGGCAAGGCGTTGCAAAAGGCTGTTGAGGAGCGAAAGAAAAAGCGTACTCCAAAAGGAAGCGACACCTCTGCCGTCGAGACCAACGGACAATCCAATGCCGTTTACGAAAAGGTCAAAGCCATGTTCAGGGACTACCTCGGCATCGACTTCGGATGGATTCCCCACAAAGTGCCTTATTGTGGCGGTTCCGCCTATCCTTTCAACGCCATGGTTCGCGAAATGACCTACATTTGGGAAGACAGCAACGAAAGTTTCAAAAAGCTCAGAAAGACCAACGAAGACCTTGTGGAAGGCCTCGCCATTTGGACAGACCTATACCTCTCGGAGCGGAACGGTGCCCTCGACATTGCTTGGCGGAGAGCCAACTATCTCACCAGAAACGACACGTTTGGGCGCGGCTTGAAGTTCATCATGGACAATTGTCCCAACGACCCGTATGGGTATATTCAACGAGCGGCGAAAGCGATTCAGGATTCATCCGCAAAGGCTTGAATAAATATTTTTTCTAAAACACTGTCTGTGTCCTTATTTTTTGTATCTTTGCAGCCCGATTCAGACCACAGTCCGGAATGACTTCAATGTCAGTGGTTTGGGTCGACAATGAAAGTATAACCTCCTCGGAGGGGGGGGTAAGGTGACCCAACGGGTAAAAGAAAAACAAAACAAACAAATGGCAGAAAACGAAAACATAATCAAAGAAGCCATGCCAGTAGAAGAAAAGGCCGTTG
>JAEEGL016400748.1_pt1 | contig 22890 bp, 18 predicted proteins | sample 9134231 | NCBI WGS metagenome assembly JAEEGL01 (sample SAMN16246548, study PRJNA631951) | gut metagenome | biome: gut microbiome; feature: rumen; material: fiber-attached | host: Bos | place: Iran: Karaj | collected 2018-10 | reverse complement strand
GACTTCATGTTCGGTAGAAACTCCACCATATAAAACAATTACTTTTGTAAGAGACATATATTATTTATCTTCGCCAAAGATAGACCACTTAATCCGACCGAAAAAACTACCGGTTTTGGTTAAAAAGTCATCAGCTTGGTCCGTTAATTCGGGTTGCGGTTCTATTTTCGCAACTTTTATCTCAGGCAAATCATCCTGCTCTTGTGCAGAAGAGGCGTGTTTTTTAGGCTTCACTGAAAAAGATCCTTCTTTTGGAGCAGCCGGCTTACGAGATGTCGGGGAAGTTGGAGCCGAAGGTTTAATCCGTGTTTTTGCTTTGGCCAAATCTTCTTGTTCTTTCTCATGCGCCAATTGAGCCGCTAGCAGCGCCGCACTTTGGCTACGCAATTGCTGGTTTTCTTGGGCAATATTTTCATTCACTTCTTCCAAAGCATGTTTCTCTTGATTGAGGCGGGCCACATATTTAGATAATTTTTCTTGGTCTTCTTTTTCTTGACGTTTGGCCTTTATCATGGCATCATTCTGCTGTTGCAAAACTTTGTTTTCATCCAACAATTGCTGCGATTTCGTTTCCAACACATCCGTATGTTTGGCCAAAGCTTCATTGCGCTCTTGCAACGTTTTATTATTGTGCAATAACGTTTCGTTTTGACGACCCAATACTTCAATCTTTTGTTTCAATTGTTCAATTACTTTGTCGTTACCATTGATTTTGGTTAACAACTCTTGAAAATTCTTTTCCAGAATCTCTTTTTCCTGTCGCACGGAATCCAGAGAAGCCTGGGCTTGTTCCAATTCCACCGATATACCATCACGTTGGCCTTCCAATATTTGAAGTTGTTTACGGAACGAAGCCAGTTGGTTTTGAGCTGCCTGATCAGATGAAGATTGCAAAGCTACCATCTCTTGTTTAAGAGCTAACACCTGGCGTTCTTTTTCCTGCAAGCGTGACTGGAGGACATCCCGCTCCTGCGCAGCATGATTTAGTTTTAAATTTTCTGCTTTGAGCGATTCTATTTCCTCTACCTGTTGCATACAGGTATCAGAAATTTCTTTCAGCTGCGTTTCCAAGCTGGAAACTTTCTGCTGATAAGCCTGTTTAACGGAAATAATACGATCATCAAAATCAAACGATTTAAATTTTTCTTCAGCCGCTGTTAATTGTTCCCGCAACGACAAAATTTCTTTGGCTTGCTCCGCCGATTTACGCAAAGCTTCCATTTTTTCTTGTTGTACTTTCTTGATTTCGCGGTCCAGCGCACTATTTACCGCTTTTAGTTGAGAAGCTTTTTGGCGCAAACTATCAAATACCCGGTCTTTTTCTATAGCGTGTTGCCCCATTTTCTCTGAGGCAATAGGCGGCTCCGGTTTTTTAATGGGAGCTGGCGTTCCAAAACTGGCTGGAATAGCTCCAAACGGCATTCCAAAAGGTTGAGTAGAATGCGAAGAATTGCGTTGTTGGGCACGTGACAAATTTTCGACACTATTTTTCAAAGATGCAATGGTGCGGGAAAGATGCTGCAAAAATGCATCCCGGTCTTTCTGACGGTCCATTACCTCACGTGTATAGGCCAATTCGGATAAAATCAATTGATTTTGTGAAGCGGAAACCTCAAATTTTTCTTCTAATTCTTGAATTTTCTGCTCTAATTTTTCAAATGAATGACGTGAAGATACGTTTTCTTCCGGCATTGTTACAGCTTCATCATAAAAAGAATGTTCAAATTCAGAAGAAACGGAATGCTCCTTAAATTTCTCTAAAAATTGGGAAATATCGTCATTTTCTTCAAATTGGTTATTTTCTAGTGTCATAAAAACCCCACAATACTCTCTTTACTATTTAACCACAAAGATCCCTTTAGTGTCAACTTATTTTGCGACGATTTTTTTATCTTCGTGCAATTTTTTTCGCATCCAACCCACCAAATAAAAGGAACCCGTACAAAGAATTATTTTGTGAGAAGAAGCCTGATGAAAAGCCTGCTCTACGTTTGGAATAAAATGAATCTTTTTTTGCAAAGAAGTGATGGGATACTCTTCCAGACGGGCTGCACGCAGGGAAGGTGGGCAAGTTACTATGATTTGCGAAAAATGAGGTGCTAACAACGAAAGCATTTCAGCGTATGCTTTATCCTTCATAAATCCACACAAAAGGGCTGCTTTCCCATAGAAGGGGGATCGTTGAAAAAAAGAAATTAAATTTTTGATTGCAGGCGGATTATGTGCCCCATCCAGTATAAAAATTTGGTTTTTTGTAGTAATAATTTCAAATCTTCCCGGCATATTTACCGTTTTAAATGCCTTTTTTATGGCCAAAGAAGGAATGTTTAAGAAACGACATACACAATACACTAAATAAGCATTCTGCAGTTGCTTTTCTCCTAACAAATGCAAAGCCCATCTTGCTTTACCGTTCCAAAACGACATTTCTTTATGTTTCCAATTAACCGAAACTACCTGTAAATTTTTTTTCAACATAAACAGAGGAACCTGTTGCCGACGTGCTTCCTCGCAAACTACTTGTTGAGCCACCAGAGGTAGCATACCGCAAAAAAGAGGAATCCCTTTTTTAATAATGCCTGCCTTTTCCCAGGCAATTTTTTCTATTGTTTTACCTAAAATAGCAGTATGATCCAACCCGACGGAAGTAATCAAGCAAATCAAAGGCATACATACATTGGTAGGATCTTTTCTCCCCCCAAGCCCCGTTTCCAATACCACATATTGGACTTTTTTTTGTGCAAAATAAACAAAAGCAGCAAGCGTTAAAATTTCGAAAAAATTTAAAGGAGAATCTTCAACAGATAGCACTTTTCGGATAACGCGGCTGAACGCCTGTTTGGAAATAGATTCCCCATCTATAGAAATACGCTCTGTAGGACTGATTAAATGGGGCGAAATAAATAATCCTGCCGAGAATCCGGCAGTTGTGATTGCATGCGCCAATAAGGTACAAACGGTTCCCTTACCATTTGTGCCGGCAACATGGATAACTTTGAATTTTTGATGAGGGTTCCCTAGCCGACGTAATAAAACGCGCATCCCGGCAAGGCCCACTCCCTTTACCGAACTGCGCGCTAAAATAGAAGCATAAACATCATCAAAAAGCATCTTTATCGGGGTTATAGCGCCGAATATCTGCGCCAAGTGCTGTTAATTTTTGCTCTAAATTCTCATATCCACGGTCAATGTGGTATACACGCTCTACTTCCGTTTCACCATCAGCACAAAGTCCTGCCATGACTAATGCAAAACCTCCCCGCAAATCTGACGCCTGGACATGAGCGGCAGAGAGTTTTTTAACTCCTGTTACGCGGGCCACGCTCTTTTCAGTTGAAATATCAGCCCCCATACGTACCAGTTCGGGAGCGTGCATAAAACGATTCTCAAAAATATCTTCATCCACCTCTGCCGTTCCATTGCAAAGTGTCATTAACGTCATCCAAGGAGCTTGTAAGTCGGTTGCAAAACCTGGATAAGGGGCTGTCCTTATGCGAACCGGTTTAATTTCACCAGCATATGGATGTACATGAACGGATGCATTGGTAATGGTAAGAGTAAAACCTGCTTCACACAAATCATTCAATAAAATGGAATTATGTTCCGGGACGCAATCTTCCACCACCACATCTCCACGTGTAGCCGCAGCTGCAAGTAAAAACGAACCACTTTCGATACGGTCAGCCACTACAGTATGTTCTGCTCCGTGCAATTCCTTTTTCCCATGAATTACCAAACGCCCTTTTCCATCCGCTTGGATATCAGCACCCATTTTATTCAAAAAATCAATCACATCATCTACTTCCGGTTCTTTGGCCACATTGTCCAAAATAGTTTCGCCTTCCACCAAACAAGCGCACATTAAAAGATTTTGAGTAGCTCCCACACTCGGGAAGCGTAATACAATGTTAGCCGGATTTAATTTTTTAGCACGAATAAGAACATTCCCCGCCTTTATCTCGCAGGTGGCTCCCAACCTTTCAAATCCTTTTAAGTGAATATCTACGGGACGAACGCCGATAGCACATCCCCCCGGCAAGGGGATATCCGCTTCTTTGAAACGCGTGAGCAAAGGGCCCGCTACCCAAAAGCTGGCTCTCATCTGTTTTACCAATTCATAAGGCAAATTATTCTTAAGAGAACCATTGGCCGTAATCGTAACGGTGTTATCCTTATACACCACCTTCTTACCCAAATATTCCAAAATCTTAAGCGTCGTACGCACATCTCTCAAATTAGGAATGCGGTGCAATATACAAGGCTCATCCGTTAACAAAGTAGCTACCAAAATCGGCAATGCCGCATTTTTACTCCCGCTAATATGCACAATGCCTTTTAATTTTTTTCCACCGCGAATTAAAAATCGGTCCATAAAAACTCCTTAATTTTTTTGCGCTAATACAAAACGCTCTACGTTAAATATATCTTTTTTTACGTTTGCCTGCCAACCTATTTCAGCCAACCCACGCGCTAAAGGTCTTGCCTGTCCATCATCCAATTCCAAAGCTAACCATCCTCCCGGATTTAAATAACTATCGGCAGCTTGACACAAAGGGCGTGTGACTTCAAATCCATCTATTCCACCATCTAACGCCAGACGCGGTTCCTGTTTTACTTCATGAGAAAGTGTAGCTAAATTTTCTGTTGGAATATATGGAGGATTGGAGATGATTAAATCAAAACTTCCCATAACATCTTCCCATAAATTACTTTTCAACAGATGAACGCGCTCTTGCAGTTTATGTTTTTTAATATTTTGTTCGGCAACCTTAAGGGCTTTTTCGGAAATATCTACTGCTAAAATCTTCGCTTGTGGAAATTTTGTAGCCAATGCCACTGCAATACATCCACTGCCGGTACACATATCTAAAAAAGTATAGGAACTTTTGCGATCAAATAAGGGAACAGCCAACTCCACTAAATTTTCTGTTTCCGGACGTGGAATCAATACATCAGGCGTAATTAAAAAATCCAGGCCACAAAAAGCTTGTTCCCCCGTAATATAGGCAAGAGGCACCCCTTGCTCTTTACGTTTTAATAAACTAAAAAACAATCTTTCATCTTGGTCACAAACATCAAAATTTCCATTCGCCAGTACCCAGGTACGTGTTACATTTAACACATGTGCTAATAGAAATTGAGCATTCGCTTGTGGCTCTTCTGAACAGGTTTGTTCCAGCCGGGAAATTGCTTCTAATAGTAATTGATTAACCTTCATAAAAAATACGCCGGATAACCCGGCGTTTTCACTAAATTTGCAGATTCTTAAGTTTTTGTTCTACGCGAAAAACACGCAAATCTTCCAGAATCGGCTCAATATTACCTTCCATAATTTCCAGTAGATTATGGTAAGATTTCTCCGTACGATGATCTGTTACACGACTTTGTGGAAAATTATATGTACGAATTTTTTCTGAACGGTCGCCTGTTCCTACTTGATTCTTACGTTCGTCGTAAATTTCCTTGTTGCGTTTTTCTTCTTCTATTTGATAAAGTTTGGCGCGCAACATAGCCATGGCCTTCTCGCGGTTCTTCCCTTGGTGACGTTCTTCACGGCAGGAAACTACAATCCCCGTAGGCTTGTGCAAAATACGAACAGCAGTTTCCACTTTGTTAACATTTTGACCGCCATGTCCCCCTGCGCGGGAAGTTTCCAATTCTAAATCTTCCGGACGAATTTCAATATCAATTTCTTCAGCTTCCGGCATAATAGCTACCGTTACTGTAGAGGTATGAACACGACCTGACGTTTCCGTATCCGGCACTCGCTGTACACGGTGAGTACCTGCTTCCGTACGTAGCCAAGAATAAGCGCCGTCTCCCTTGATAAACATACTGACGTACTTACATCCTTTCAATCCTGTAGGTGTAAATTCCAAAAGTTCCGTACTCCATCCCTTTGTTTGAGCGAAATGCTGATATACACGCAATAATTCTGCTGCAAACAAGGCCGCTTCGTCTCCCCCGGCGCCAGGGCGAATTTCCAAATAAATATTTTTTGAATCGTTAGGATCCGGTGGAATAACTAAAATGCGCAGTTCTTTTTGGAGTTCCGGCAATTTAGCTTCCAATTCTGCCAGTTCATCTGCGGCCATTTTAACCAAATCTTTATCTTCTCCCGCTTCAATTAGAGCACGATCGTCTGCAATAGCTTTTTGTGTAGCAGCAATTTCTTGTTCTTTTTCAATGATGGGTTTTAGAAATGCGTGGCGCTTTGCCTTTGCCGACAATTCTTGACTAGACAAATTGCCGGAAGAAAGCTCTTTTTCCAATTGTTTAAACTCTTCAATATATTTCGAACTATCCTGCATAATTACTCCGTAATCCCAATTAAAATATTTTTCCGCGGCCTTTTTATGCCTATAAATTTACGTAGCTTATTCTTAAAAGAAAAAAAGAGCAGACGTCCTTTCGGGTGTCTGCTCTTTTTAAAAAGCGTTGCTATTTGGCTTTAGCTTCTGCTTTTGCTTCAGTCTTGGCCGCAGCTTTTTTAGCCGGTTTTTTAGCGGCTACTTTTTTTACCGCAACGGGTTTTTTAAGTTTGGTTTTAGCTTTTACTTCCGTTTTCGGTTTGCGTACCATGGTCTTACCTTCGGTTTTAGCAAATCGTTTATTGAACTTTTCTACCATACCTTCGGTATCAAGCAATTTTTGTTTGCCGGTAAAGAACGGATGGCAAGCGGCACAAATGTCCAATTTCAAAGTTTTAGCAGTAGAGCGGGTCATAAATTTGTTGCCACAGGCACAAACCGCTTCTACGAATTCATAAGTAGGGTGTATATTTTCTTTCATTTTTCTTTCTTCCTTTCAAAATCTTATAGTTTATTGTACCATATTTTGGCGTTTTTGCCAAAATACCGTTAGAAAGCATTAACTTCCATTTGTTTGAAAAAGTCCTTATTTGATTTGGTAGCGGACAGTTTTTCAAGCAATAGCGTCATAGCATCTACAGAACTTAAAGGTGCCAGCACTTTTCGGATAATCCACACTTTATTGAGTTCATCTTCCGGCAAAAGTAAATTCTCTTTACGGGTAGAACTGCGGTTGATATCCACTGCAGGGAAAATACGTCTTTCAGAAAGTTTACGATCCAAACAAAGCTCACTGTTCCCTGTTCCCTTAAATTCCTCAAAAATAACCTCGTCCATACGACTACCGGTCTCAATCATTGCCGTAGCGATAATGGTGAGAGAGCCGCCTTCTTCAATATTGCGGGCTGCTCCTAAAAAGCGTTTGGGCTTCTGGAGTGAGGTGGCTTCCAAGCCCCCGGTAAGCACACGGCCTGAAGACGGTGCTACCGTGTTGTAAGCGCGAGCTAATCGGGTAATGGAGTCTAACAAAATAACCACGTCTTTACCTTGTTCAGCCAGACGTTTGGCCTTTTCCAGCACCATTTCAGCTACTTGTACATGGCGATCTGCCGGCTCGTCAAAGGTAGAAGCTACAACCTCCCCTTTTACATTACGGCTCATATCGGTCACTTCTTCCGGACGTTCATCGATTAAGAGCACCATTAATACCGTATCTTTATAATTTTCAGCAATTGAGTGGGCAATCGCTTGCAAAATCATTGTTTTTCCGCTTTTTGGTGGCGCGACTATCAGTGCACGTTGTCCTTTTCCAATAGGAGCAATCAAATCAATCACACGTTGCGTAAGCGAATTCTTATCCAATTCTAGGGTAAATCGTTCATCTGGATGAAGCGGAGTCAAGTTTTCAAACAACGGACGGTTATATACCTGCGTAGATTCTACCCCATTCACTTTTTGCACTTGTAACATGGCAAAATAGCGTTCATTATCTTTGGGCGGGCGGATAAGTCCTTCAATAGTATCTCCTTTACGTAGCCCCAATCGTTTAATTTGGGAAGGAGACACATAGATATCTTCTCCACCGGCCAAATAATTATTTTCTTCCGATCGTAAAAAACCAAATCCATCCGGCAAAATTTCCAACACTCCCCCACCGTAAACAGATCCGTTTTGCTTAGCCTGAATAGCTACAATGCGACCAATGAGTTCTTGTTTACGCAAGCCGGAAATGTCTTCCAAATTATAATTAACAGCCAGTTTAGTTAATTCCGCCACACTCAATTTGTTCAATTCACGAGCATCCATCATTTTAGCGCCATTAGGTTGGCGTGTGGGTTGTTGTGATGGCGTATTCTGATAGGACGCCTTATTTGCCGGGCGATTATTTGAAGGACGAACAGGATGTTGTTCCCGTTTGACAGCCTCGTTTTTTACGGGGCGAGTAGTTTTGATTTCTTTTGCAGGCTTTTCCACTATTTCCTGCGTTTTATTTTCTTCCATGATGACTCCTAGTTTGGTATGAGTTTTTCAAACGCGCTACAAAAGCGTTCCACTTTCCTTTTCAAATCATTTTTAGTGCAATGAAAAAAAATTACATCTGCCAGAACGGTTTTTTTATTTTCCGGCCATTGTGTTTTCAAACGCACTTTATACTGGGCAAGAGACATTTTTCGTTCTCTCAAACGGGCCGGAAGCGTTTTATCATCCGCCATTACAAGAATATTTAAATCCATCATTTTGTCCCAGCCTCTTTCAAATAGCAGGGGAACTTCCACTACTACTAAAGGCTTCTTTGCCCTTTTAATTTGCAAAGCCAATTCCTTTTTCACAAGCGGATGAATAAAACGTTCTAACCACTTACGCTTTTGTGAACTGGCAAAAATCTGTGAGGCAATTTCTTTCGTTTCTATCGTTCCGAAATAAGATTGCAACCGCTTCTTTATTTTGGGAACTTGGTAAAGCTGATGAACTATTTCATCCGCAGATAGCGTGGCTACCCCTTGCGTAGCGAAATAATTAAGAGCCGTACTCTTGCCGCTCAAAATACTGCCGGTAAGCCCAATAACCCATTTATGTGTTGCATTTGAATTCATAAGGAAAGTTTTTCTAATTGGTACAAATTTTTACCAGCCTTTGCACTTACCAGCAACGGCACTCTTAGTTTTACAGTATTTTGCATGAGTTCTTTGATGCGTAAAGCTACAGTTTGCAACTGTTCCTGCGGTAATTCAAAAATTAGTTCATCATGTACTTGCATTGTCATTTTAACGGGAGTATTACGATATACTGCAAACACATCTAACATGGCTTTCTTTATAATATCGGCACTTCCCCCCTGCACTATTGTATTAATCGCCGCACGTTGAGCAAAAGAAGACATGGAACCAATTCCCATGTTAAATTCTGGCAAATAACGTACATGACCCAACATTGTTTTTACATACCCGTTTTGGCGAGCTAATGATACATTTTCATCAATCCACTTACGCACTACATGATAATTTCGAAAATAGTTGTCTATGTATTCTTTTGCTTCGCGCAGTGAAATGCCAAGTGCTTGGGAAAGGCCCATGGGGCCCTGTCCATAAATGATACCAAAATTTATGGCTTTTGCACTAGAGCGCATTTCTGGAGTTACCATCAAAGGCATCACTCCAAAAATTTGTGCTGCCGTCTGTGCATGAATATCCCCACCCTCCAAAAAAGATTGGATTAAAACGGGATCTTTACTTTCGTGTGCCAGTACCCGTAAATCAATTTGAGAATAGTCCACACTCAACAGAACGTTTCCTTCCGCTGCACAAAACGCATTGCGTAGTTGACGGCCCTTTTCCGTACGAACGGGAATGTTTTGCAAATTAGGACTAGAGCTGGACAAACGACCGGTTACCGTTCCGGTTTGGTCCAAATAGGAGTGCACTTTATTCTCATCATCCGCCAACAAAAGCAAATTATCTACATAAGTAGATTTTAACTTACTACTGGAACGATATTCTAAAATCGCTTGAGCAATTGGATACGTTTGGGCAATTTCCTCCAAAACGGATTCATCTGTAGAATAACCGGTTTTTGTTTTACGAACTGGAGGAATTTTCATTTCTTCAAACAACAATACCCCCAGTTGTTTGGGAGAATTTACGTTCACTTTATATCCGGCTCGGGCATCTATTTGTTGCTGTAATTGAAGAATTTCTTGCTCTAAAATAGCTTGGAAACCTCTTAACCACTCCGGGTCCACTCGAAACCCCGTAAATTCCATATCGGACAAAACCATCATTAACGGCAACTCCAATGTACGATATAATTCATACTGTCCGCTTTCCTGTAATTTACGGAGTAAAACTTCTTTCAAAGGCCAAATAAAACGATTATACGCCAACAAAGAAGAAGTTTCATCTTCTTCACTAATCGTAACGGAAAAATAATCTAAGCAAGCGCCGGCAAAACTTAAATCTTCAGACGGATTTAATAAATAACGCGCCAAACGTCCGTCGAAACAATGGATAAATTGCCCTTTCAAATCAAGGTCCAACTGCCGTAAGGTTAGTTTTAAATCATACCCTACTTTTTCAATTGTGTCTGTTTGAAAAATCTGTCGCAATTGTTGCATTTCCCACGGTTGGATTTGCTCCAATGCAACCACACAACTTTCTTGAGGGTTTAGCCCCATTATCAATTTTTCATCATCCACATGTATAAAAACTTCCTTAGCGACCATGGCTTTTTTCAGCATCTCACTAAAAGGGAGAGAAACGGGTGCCTTTCCGTTCTGAGCCATGAAAGTTTCTGTGGGGATAGAAGTATTATTCGGCAACAATTCAAGTAAATTTTTAAATTCGTACTGGACAAACAATTTTTCCATTTCCTGCGGAGTAGGAGTTCGAATAGAATAATCAGATAAATTAAAAGGAAGAGATAAGTTGGGATCTAACACTACTAATTGCTTGGAAAGCAAGGCTTCCCCCTCATGTTCCAAGACCCGTTTTGCTAATAGCGGGCGTATATCCGGATTTCCATTATGTGCGGCGCGTAAGATATCTTCCAAATGACCGAATTTTTCAATCAATTCTACAGCCCCTTTGGGCCCCACTCCCTCAATTCCAGGTATATTATCTACAGCATCTCCAACAATGGAAAAATAATCCGGCAGGAAAGGAACCTCTACGCCAAATTTTTCTTTAGCAGCTTCCGGCCCTTTGAACCCGTCCTTTCCTCCCGATGGCCAAATATGAATAAAATCACTTAAAAATTGATATACATCTTTATCGGAAGTTGCAAATACACTTTTTATTTGCGCTTTTTGTGCCTGTAACGCCAAAAAAGCCATTAAATCGTCAGCTTCAACTCCTTGTTTAGCTACAACTGTAAACCCTAGTTTTTGTACCAACTCACGTGCAATTTCTAATTGATGCACCAACGCTTCATCTGCTTTCTTACGTGTACCTTTATAGGAAGGCAACAAAGCTTTTCGACGAGAACATCCGCCCGGGGAATCAAAGCACACCGCTACATATGTTGGATTTTTTTCTCGACGCATTTTAAGCAACCACCGCACAAAACCATACAAAGCTCCCACCTCTAACCCATACGAGGTTTTCAAGTTAGGAAGTGCATGGTAATTGCGATGAAGAAAATTATGTGCGTCTACAAGAATAAAGTCAGGTTTAAATATATCCATAATGAGAAGTGAAAGCACAAAATCCCTATGGGATAGGGAGTAAACAATTTTTATTAATAACTAAATTCCCTATAAAAGGGCGTTCATTTTTTCTTCAAGAGCCGATTTAGACTGTAAACCCGCTACTTGAGAAACTAATTCTCCATTTTTAAAAAATAACAAAGAAGGAATAGAGGAAATGTGATATTTCGTACAAGTATTCATGGCTTCGTCTGCATTGATTTTGCATACTTTTAATTTTCCTTCATACTGTTTGGCAAGTTCATCAATAACGGGAGCCAACATACGACACGGCCCACACCACGTTGCCCAAAAATCTGCCATTACTAAACCTTGTGATTTTAAAACTTCTTCTTCAAAATTGGCATCATTCACAATTACTTCACTCATATACTTCCCCCCTAAATAAGGTTATACAAAGAGTTTACCTGGTAAAAAGAAAATTGTCAACTGTCTACATGGCGGAATGGGAATTATTTGGCAAAAATAAAAGGAGTATTGTAAAATAACATCAAGAGAATTTTATGAAAGAAAAAATAATTTGTATCACGACACCTACCGATAGAACATATTACCAAGCGACAGCAGTGGCCAAAGAGTTTTTGGACCGAGAGCGAAATGTTGTCAATGTAACAGGGACACTTCCCGACGGGAAAATTGAAGAATATACGGTTTCGTCTGTCACGCACAAAACCTTTTCAAACGGCCAACTCCACGGAGAACTGGAAATAATTGATTTAGAAACGGCCGGCGTAACCTTAAAAGAAAAATACAATCGGGGAGCGTTGGTAAAAGTTTCTCCTAACCAGAACGTGCGAATAGTAACAGAGAAAGACGAGTCCGGCAATGATTCTTCGGCCGCTATCCCCGTTATTTCCGGAACCATTCTCAAATCCAACAAAGGGACTCATTCCTTTTATCTAAACGGAGAAGAAGTTGCTGAAGAAACGGTTTCTTCATCGGGGACCACTATTGAACTATTGGGAAACATCCCCGACGGAGAAGTAAAAGAATTGGATGAAAATAATAAAATTAAGGCCATTGCTTACTATAAAAATAACAAACTCAATGGTCCTCTGGTCAGATATGACGAAGATGGAGAAGTCCTGTCTCGGGAAGAATATGTAGCGGGAATTTTACAAGGCCCAGCAGAGTATTTTTCCTATTTGAAAGATAATTCTTTTTCCACCAAATGTACTTATACAAACGCTTTACTGGAAGGAGAGCGAACCGTTGTACAAAAAGACGGCACCATACGTGAGACTTCCCATTATCAACAAGGCAAACGGCAAGGAGAACGTACTTGTTTCTTTAGCAATGGAGTCCCTGAATTAAAAGAAAATTATGAAAAGGGAAAACTAGAAGGGGAACGAACACTATTTTTCCCTTCTGGAAAGATATGGTTCAAGGAACATTTTGTTAATGACTTTTTAGAAGGAGAACGGTTAGGATATTATCCTTGGGGGCAACTCTATTTGGAAGAATCTTATGCCAAAGGGGTACTACACGGAGTACGCAAAGTATACGGACAAAATGGGGATTTGTTATTACAAGAAGAATACCAATGGGGTACCATTGTACACAACACGGAGCATAACACCAAATGAAAGTAACGCGTTTTTGCCCGGCTAAAGTAAACTTATTTCTGGAAGTAACAGGCAAGCGCCCCAATGGATATCACGAGTTAGCCACTCTGTTTGCCAAAATTAATTTAGGGGATACACTGACTGTACAAGCCGTTTCCTCCCCTAATACATCTATTACCCTACGTTTAACAGGCCCTATTGGGAAATACCTTCAAGCAGATAATTCGAATCTCGTGTGGAAAGCGGCGCAATCTTTCCTTGATTTTTTTAACATACACGCTACAATCGATATGCTCCTGGACAAACACATTCCCACAGGAGCCGGGCTGGGAGGAGGATCCTCTGATGCGGCAGGTGTATTACTATCATTGTGCCAAATCTTCAATAAAGATCCCCATCTGTTATTAGATATATCTGCAAAATTAGGAGCTGATGTTCCCTTGTTTATGCACAAAGAAACTTTCTTAAAGGGAGAAGGTATCGGGGAAAAGCTCACTCCCATTCAACCTAAAGGGACACTGCCATGGCTGCTATTGATATATCCCAATACAAACGTATCAACCAAAGGAATTTTTGGAAGCCTCAAACTTCCTTCTCAAAAAGAAACGTTGACAAACCTTTCTAAATTAGATAGACTAATTGGTGCAGTAACAAATGCTGTTCCTTTCTATCAATGGAAGGGATTGCTCTTTAATAGATTAGAAGAATGCGTGCTTCCGTTTACACCTGAGGTAAAAAGTGCCTTGCACGATTTACAGCAGTTGCAACCGGATGGATGCCTGATGTCGGGTTCCGGATCCACTGTGTTTACTTTAGTAGAAACTGAACAAGCCGCTGCAGAATTGGCAAGTCAGTTAACACTTGGAGAAAGGACGTGTTTTATAACAACGTTCCTATGATAAAGCTCAATGCAAATAACGGAAATCCGGATACATCTCATGAACGAGGATAGGCTTAAAGCCTTTGCTAGCGTCATCTTTGATGATGCTTTTGTAGTACGCAATATGAAGATTGTGGAAGGGAACCACGGTGTTTTCCTCTGCATGCCTTCGCGTAAAATGGTTGATGGAACCCATAAAGATATGGTTCATCCCATCAATCAGGAATTTCGGACTTATTTAGAAAGTCATATTCTAAAAGCTTACAAAGAAGAACTGGCTAAACAGAAAGAAAATTCCTCGGCAGATCCTCACGTGAATTGTGAATCGTCTTCAGAGGCGCATTCATAATAAACCAATCGCACATAATCCTTGTTGTGCTTCTCGCTTTTTTTGTGCTGAAATTTACTTCCGGATGGTGAAACGGTATCACTACTGGTTTTGGTCCAGTCATTCTAGGTTCGAATCCTAGTCCGGAAACCATTAAAGCCCCCTTTTTAAGGGGGCTTTTTAATTATAGCGTAATACTACGTTCTTCTAACGGTAAAAACTGTTTTTCGTCGGGTTCGTCTGCTGTCATTCCCAAAGGCATTTGGGCAACTAATTCCCAAACTTTTTCGGAAGTGAAAATTTTTGTTTATTGCTTCGTTCACCAATGGATTATAATGTTGCAAACCAGTTCCAATGCCTACTTCAGCAAAGTACCCCCGGCGGGAGTTGAACTCGCAACCTCTTCCTTAGGACGGAATCGCTCTATCCATTTGAGCTACGGGGGCGTAAATTATTTTTTCTTTTTAGATTTGGAAGACACTTTACGAACTATTCTTTTTGCAGAATGTTTCTTATTATTTTGGTGCGACTTGGAGACTGGCCGGCGTAATTTCGTATTTTTCTTTACCACCGGCTTGGCTTTGTGAACGATTTTTTTAGAAACTTTCTTCTGATTTTTCTGTTTAGAAACCTTTTGAATTGTTTTTTTATGGACTTTTTTTGCAGAATGTTTCTTTTTCTGTTCCTTTTGCGCCGTACGAATCATTTTGGTTAAGGGATCGTTGTCTATCTCTTCCCCCAAAATATTTACCCGACGTGGACGTCGCATAGCGCTATGTAACTTTTGTGTGCGAAAATTTTCCGTATGCATTTCAATAATGCCTGCCCTATAAGCGGCCATGCGCAAGGTATGAATGGCACGCTCTTCTATTTGGCGCACACGCTCACGGGATAAACTTAATAATTCAGCCACTTCTCCCAAGGTTTTAGGGGCGTTATCTTCTAACCCATAACGCATAACCACAATGGCGCGATCGCGATCGTCCAAAGCATCTAAACTGCGTTTAATGCTGGCCTGGGTCTCGTTATCTACAAAAACATCATGAGGATTTCCCTTGCCATCATCACTAATCAAATCTTCTAAAGTGGTAGTTTCTTCTTCGTTTACCAGCGTAGTAAGAGAATCTATCCCCTTGGCAGCATTTAACGTATCCATAATGGATTTAACTTGGCGAGCCGTTAAATTTAACTCTTCTGCCATTTCACGCAAGGAAGGATCCCGCCCATTGGTTTCTTTCAATTCGTTCCAAGCACGAAACCATTTTTTTAAATTTCCCCACGCGTGTGAAGGTATTTTTATAGAGCCTGATTGTTCTTCTATAAATTTGCGAATATATTGTTCAATCCAATAAACTGCGTACGTAGAAAAACGATAACCTTTTTCCGGTTCAAATTTATCAATGGCTTGTAGAAGGCCCAAATTCCCTTCCTCAATCAAATCCATCAATTCCATCCCTGGCCGTTGGAAACGCTTGGCAGTAGGAATAACCAAACGTAAATTCATTTCCATGAGTTCTACTTTGGCCGCGGAATCACCTTTTTTGGCGCGCTTCCACAATTGCGACATTTCTTCACGGTTCATTTCTTTCGTGATTTGTCCCAATTGTTTAAAGTATTCGTTTACGGTATCAAAATTTTCGTTTACCATATTACCAATATGATATCAAACTTTTGAAAACTACTCCAGTTTTTTTAAGAAGAAAATTTGATACCAGATGCAAAAATAGTGTTATAATGGAAAGAGGCTATCAAAAGGAGAATTTATGCAAACAGAAAAACCGCCTAAGACATTCCTTCAAATTATGTTTATGTGTTTAGGATTTTTTGGTATTCAGTTCGGTTGGGCACTACAGATGGGAAATATGAGTGCCATTTACACGCGTTTGGGTGCCAGTGAAGATAAGTTACCTATGTTGTGGTTAGCCGCGCCTGTTACGGGGTTGCTAGTACAACCGATTATTGGTTATTTTAGCGATCGTACTTGGTGCCGTTTAGGTCGAAGACGTCCCTATTTTTTAGGTGGAGCCATCTTTTCTGCTTTTGCACTTTTCTTGATGCCGCAAGCTACCGCTATATGGATGGCTGTTATTGCCTTGTGGATTTTGGATACCTCCGTTAACGTAAGCATGGAACCGTTCCGCGCTTTTGTAGGTGATATCTTACCGGAACCCCAACGCAAAACTGGTTATGCCATGCAAAGCGTAATGATTGGAGCGGGGGCCGTAATTGCTTCTTCACTACCGCAAATTCTAGCTAAACTGGGCGTCAGCACAAAAGCTGCCATTGGGCATATTCCCGCTACGGTACGTTATTCTTTTTTCATCGGAGCAATTGTTTTATTAATAGCTATCATCATTACTATTGTTACCACGCCTGAATATCCGCCAGATGATATGGAAGCCTTCAAAAAATTACAAAAGCAATCTAAAAATCCTTGGACAACAATCAAAGAAATGTGGAGTGCTTTTACCACAATGCCTCAAACCATGCGCCAACTAGCTATCGTACAATTTTTTACTTGGATGGCTTTCATGCTCATGTGGGTGTATTTTGTCCCAGGAATTGCCTCCGGCGTATTTCATGCCGCTGCAGGAACAGAAGCCTTTGAGGAAGCTGCCAATTGGGGTGGTTCTTGTTTCTCTATTTACAATGGGGTGGCATTCGCTTTCTCATTTGTATTGTTATGGTTAACTACACGTTTCTCTGCTAAAGCTATTCATACCGTTTGTTTGGCAATCGGTGGCATTGGATTAGCTTCCTTGGGGGTAACCTTATTCGGAGTTCAATTTACCAAAACGGGACTTATCTTCCCCATGGTTTGTATTGGAATTGCGTGGAGCAGTATTTTGTCCATGCCCTATGCCATGTTATCTAACGCATTGCCCGCTGAAAAAATGGGTTTTTACATGGGAGTGTTTAATTTCTTCATTGTGCTGCCACAAATTTACATCAATGTATGTTTTGGCTCTTACATGAAATACTTATTGAACAACAATGCGATTATCGCCGTCGCTATCGGGGGAATTTTCCTACTTCTAGCAGCTTTGGCAATGCCTTTGGTACACGTCAATACGGCACATCAGGAGTAAGACTTTATGGAAATTTCGTTTCGTATCCATTATAAAACTGCATGGGGAGAAAATCTTCACGTAGTTCTTTCCCTTCTTCCAAAAGAAGGGAATAAACAAATTTTCAACATACCTCTTTCTACAAAAGATGGTCTTTTTTGGGAAGGGAAACTATCTGTTTCATTGACACATACGGTTAAGGCTGTTTACCATTATCTGGTATATCGGCAAACGGAGCTTTTCCGCCAGGAATGGCATGCCGTTCCCCGTACTTTGCTACTAAACCCTACCGCACATACTTATTTCATGCACGACACATGGCGCGATTTACCGGACCAATCTTTTTTATATTCTTCCGCAGTTACAAATGTATTTCGCAATCGATCTGTCCAGGGCACATATACTTGGCCTATTTTTAAAAGTACCCTTGTTTTACGTGCACAAACGCCCCGCCCTCATTGTGGGCAAGTTTTATATTTGTGCGGAGAAGGATCTGCTTTGGGAAACTGGAATCCCCAAAAGGCGCTCGCTTTTACAGAAACAGCTCCAAATGAATGGACCCTTGTTTTAAATACAGCCTTACTGTTACCGCAAGCTTCTTATAAACTTCTTATTAAAGGAAAAGGGGAAATAAATTGGGAAGAAGGGAAAAATCGCACTTTGCCGGATTTTTCTCTTCAATCGAATCAGGTGTTGGTACAAAGTGACTTACGCCCTAAATTTGTTGAAAATAATCCGCTTAAAGCTGCCGGAGTTGTTATCCCTGTGTTTTCCTTACGTTCTGAAAAAGGATGGGGAATTGGCGATTTCGGAGATTTATTCCGTTTAACCCAGTGGGCTAAGCAAACGGGACAAAAAGTAATTCAAATTTTACCTATCAATGATACGACCATTACCCACTCATGGCAAGATTCTTATCCCTACAACGCTGTGTCCGTTTACGCATTGCATCCCATTTATGCGGATGTAAATGCGTTGCCCAGAAAAGTAACCTTAAAACAGAAATGGAAACGCCGTTCCTTGAATGCAGCCGAAAAAATAGATTACGAAAAAGTATTAGCTTTAAAATTGGAAAGGCTTCGCGCTGCCTTTGAACAAGAAGGGAAAGACTGCCTTCAAAGCGCACAATTCCGTTCGTTCTTTATTGAACAACTTCATTGGTTGCCCCCTTACGCAATGTTTTGTGTACTGAGGGACCGCTATCAAACGTCTGATTTTCAAAAGTGGCCTAAATATAAAAAATTTTCATACCGGGAAGTCGTCAATTTTTGCAGAGAAACTGCCCCCGATTATAAAGAAGTCAGTTTCTGGTACTATGTGCAATTCACGTTACACCGCCAACTATTAGAAGCTGCTAAAAATGCTCGACAAGAAGGAATTATATTAAAAGGAGATATTCCCATAGGAATTTCCCCCACCAGTGTAGAAGCCTGGATGGATCCGCGCTTATTTAATCTAAATGCGCAGGCAGGTGCTCCGCCGGATGACTTTTCCGCTACCGGGCAAAATTGGGGATTCCCCACCTATAATTGGGATGCTATGGCCCAAGATGGTTACCGTTGGTGGGTAAGACGGTTTACACATATGTCCCATTACTTTGATGCCTACCGTATTGACCATGTATTGGGATTCTTCCGCATTTGGGAAATTCCGTTACACAGTATCCAAGGCCTTTTGGGACAATTTTCCCCCGCTTTGCCCATGGATGCAAAAGAAATTAATCGTTTTGGCTTACAATTTAAGCCAGAATTTTTAACTCCTTACATTTCTGAAAAATACTTACAAGAAAAATTAGGCCCTTTGGCTGAAAAAGCTAAAAAGCTCTTTCTACAACCTGGAGAAAACGGTTATTACCGGCTCAAAAAAGAGTACAACACACAACGCAAAATTGAGTCTTTCTTATCTTCTTCTAACGATAAAGATGCTGCGCAATTACGTGAAGGAATGTTTGCTTTGGTATCTAATGTATTATTTGTGGAAGATCACCATCGTAAAAATTTCTATCATCCACGTATCAGTGCTTTAACGGATGGATATTATAAATCGCTGAAACCGGCCGATCAAAAAGCCTTTAAAAGATTGTACAACGATTACTTTTATAGACGGCACAATGCGTTTTGGGAAGAACAGGCTCTTCGAAAACTTCCGGCACTCACACAAGCCACCCGTTTGTTGGCCTGTGCGGAAGATTTAGGCATGGTTCCTTCTTGTGTTCCTCCAGTATTACAAAAACTGCAGATGCTTTCTCTGGAAATTGAGCGCATGCCCAAGACACTAGGAAAAGATTTTGCAGACACGCACACCTATCCCTACTTATCTGTGGCAACTCCTTCCACACATGACATGTCCGTCCTACGCGCTTGGTGGAAAGAAAACCCTGAGATAACGCAGAAATTTTGGGAAAATGTACTCCAAAAACAAGGAAAGGCCCCAACAGAAGCCGATTGCAAAACTTGCGAAGAAATTTTGCGGCTGCATCTTACCAGTCCGTCTATGCTGGCACTAATATCTTACCAAGATTGGACCAGTATAGATGAAACTTTGCGAGCAAAGAACCCGGAGGAAGAACGTATCAATATCCCGGCTAATCCACACCATTATTGGCATTACCGAATGCCTTTAACGATTGAAGACCTACTACAAAAAGAAACCTTCAATCAAAAAATCAAGCAAATGATTCAAGACTCCGGAAGATAATAAAAACCCCCGCTAAATGCGGGGGTTTAAAGTTCCTGATAGATTATAGAGGAATGTTCCCCTGGTGCGGATTCGAACGACGCGGGTCTCTCTTTTTGCGCAATACTTCAAAAGCACGAATAATTTTCATACGTGCTTCAGCCGGTTCAATTACTTCATCAATGGAACCGTTGGAAGAAGCCTGATAGGGAGAAGCAAATTTATCAGAATATTCCTGCGTCATTTTCTGTTTCATTTCTTCTTTTTTAGCTTCATCTTTTTCCGCTTTTAATGCACGAGAGTACAAAATTTCAACTGCCCCACGCGGTCCCATAACAGCGATCTCTGCAGAAGGGAAAGCAAAGTTAAAATCACCACGCAGATATTTAGAGCCCATCGCAATATAGGCTCCGCCATAAGCCTTACGTAATACCAAAGTTACTTTAGGAATAGAGGCTTCGGAATAAGCATATAAGAGCTTGGCTCCATGGCGAATGATACCCCCATGCTCTTGGGCTACCCCCGGCAGATAACCGCCGGTATCCACCAACGTAAGTAACGGAATATTAAACGCATTTAAGAAACGGATAAACCGGGCCGCTTTATCGCTGGCATCACAGTCCAATGCGCCCCCTAAAGTAGCAGGGTTATTAGCTACAACTCCCACGACTTGTCCACCCAAACGGATAAAACCCGTTACCATGTTTTTGGCAAAATTTTGATGAATTTCAAAAAATCCGTAGTCATCTGCCAAACGCCAAATCACGTGTTGGATGCGAAATGCTTTTTTGGGATCCATCTCGCAAATCCTTTCTAATACGGGAGTAGTACGATTCACCAAATCGGTAGTAGTTTCTACCGGTGGATTTTCATCACAATTTTGAGGTAAGAAGGAAAGCAATTCCCGTACCTGGCGGAAACAGTCTTGCTCCGATTTGGCTACAAACTGGCATACGCCACTTTTTTCGCTATGCGGAGCACTGCCGCCCAACGTATCGAAATCCACCTCTTCTCCGGTGGCGGCTTTCACAGCGCCCGGGCCGGTGATGAACATATGGCTAATTCCTTCCACCATAAAAATAAAATCAGTTAATGCCGGGGAATAAGCAGCCCCCCCTGCACAGGGACCGAGAATTAAAGAAATTTGAGGAATTACTCCCGAAGCTTTAACGTTACGGTAAAAGATTTCTCCGTAACCGTTTAAACTATCCACCCCTTCTTGAATACGAGCACCGCCCGAATCAAAAAGCCCGATAACAGGGATTTTGGCATCAATAGCGCGGTCCATAAGTTCGGCAATTTTACGGGCATGGGCCAACCCCAATGAACCCCCTAATTGAGTAAAATCCTGGGCAAAAAGGGCTACTTCTCTTCCGTTAATACGACCAAAACCGGTAATAACCCCGTCTCCCTTAATGTGTTTGTCCTTGACACCAAAATCCGTACAAGAACTTTCCATTAAGCTTTTAATTTCCAAGAAACTATCTTTGTCTAAAAGGTAAGAAATTCTTTCACGCGCAGTCATTTTTCCCTTTTCTTTTTGGGCTTTTACGCGTTCATCTCCGGCTCCCTTGAGGGCATCTTGAGAAATTTGGCGAAACTTCACCAATGTTTGCGGGGCAGGATCTGTAGAAGGTTTATCGAGTCTAGGATCTTCAAAAAGTTCAATCATAGTCCCTCCAAATGGTCTACTTATATTTTACTAAATAATTATAGGTCTGCTCTGCAAAATCCAAGCAGAGCCAACCCTATTCGGAGATATTATGAAATAGCGGATATATCTTTTGGAGGGACAGATGCATTATTCTTAGAAGAGGGTTGTTCAAACAAGCCGGGCTGATTGCACAAAGCAATAAAAGCCCCCGCCCAAAGCACACAATGGGTAGTTATCCCACACAAAAGTAAAGCCCATGCGGGGAACTTTTCACCGATTAGCCAAGCCGGGAGCCAGGTTAAAATCATTCCAATCGTGAAAACAAGTATCCAAAGGAACGGATAAGTCAAAAATATGTCTAATGCGGCCAAAAAACCTTTTTTGCGGGAAAATGTCATGGCAAAGCCCATACCAAACAGAATTAAAGCAAGGGCCCACAGCACCATATAAAGACTACCGGTTAAGTGATCGGACAAGAAGGGCGGCAGCAACCACAACGGGGTAAAACCCTTTCTCCAGAACAAAAGAATACACACTATAGCACCTATAGCCAACTGCACGCTCCACAACGCCCAACTGCTGCGCAAGGTAATTCCCAAAATGTCTTTCCAACTATTATTTTGGGCCGTCATTTTATTCAACAACAAATAAACCATGAGCAGAAAGATAATATCCAATCCACCCATGGCTATAGCCGTATAAAAGGCATATAATCCCTGCATTAATAAAAAATAAATAACATCATGCTCCGCCAAAAAAGAAGCAAACGGCCCGAACATGACTCCAATTAACTGTCCAAAAACTCCGGGGAAAAACTGTAACAATACAAAACTGGCTACTATACTCCATCCAATTACTGTAATTAAAAAAGTCCAAGAAGAAATCTTATAATCTTGTAAATTAAACTGCATCTATACCTTTTCCCCCCTGTCAATTCCCGGCAGAATAACCTATTACCTTTTTTACTGCATCTTCAGTCTTACCTGTCGCTTTGGATAAATCTCTTACCCCTTGCTCTACCTTCGGCTGCAAACTGGCTTTCTCACTTTGCAAGGCTTTTATCCTTTTTTGCTCTTCTAATAACTTTTCCCCGGATAATTGCTTTGTACTGTGCGTCGCCTTTTCCAGCTCCCGGTCTATCTCGTTAATACGTTTCTGCATCCCTGTCAAACGGTTTAATTCATTATCTTCCCGCAATGCATCTATCT
>JAEEGL015919262.1_pt1 | contig 22890 bp, 18 predicted proteins | sample 9134231 | NCBI WGS metagenome assembly JAEEGL01 (sample SAMN16246548, study PRJNA631951) | gut metagenome | biome: gut microbiome; feature: rumen; material: fiber-attached | host: Bos | place: Iran: Karaj | collected 2018-10 | reverse complement strand
GTCGTCGGGGTGTGGCTCAGTTGGTAGAGCACTATCTTAGGGAGGTAGGGGCCGCGTGTTCGAATCACGTCACTCCGATTGCATTGAAACCGCTCAGTCTGAGCGGTTTTTTATATATTATGAAATTCCTTCGGATTTCCTAATATAAAAAACGCTATTGGAACAGTGTAGAGAGTAAGAGTTTTACTGCATATTATATGTTTTTCTGAAATGTGCAGTAGATGTTTTCTTTTAATACTGTATCTTGTAAAAAAACTATATTTATGCAGTAAGGTGTTTACTGCAATTATCTTAGTTTTCATATTTCTACAGTAAATGGAAAAAATATTTACTGTAGATCTCTAAATATCTTTTTCCTGCAGTAATAAATCTGGCAGGACAAATCAATAATAGAAAAATAATACTGCACCCATGTTAGTATTTGCATTTGTGCAGTAATAGAAATTATTCTTTACTGCACAAAGCGAATAATATGAATCTTTGCAGTAAGCAAATACAAAAAGGAATCGTAAAAAGGAATATATGTGAAAACCTATATGTGAAAACAGTTAATAGAAAAAACGACAAAAGGAGAATTACAGTGAACAACATAACAAAGGAACTAAATCAGCATTTATTGGAAATAGAAAGCTTGATTGCTCAGGAAACTAGCAGGTTGAAGCAATATAAAGGGCTTGAAAAAGGCAAATTGCAAGTCACATCAAGTCATGGGAACATACAGTATCTATTTGTTGAGAATGGGACTAACGCTCCCAAATATATGCCTGTTATAGAGAAGGAAAAAGTAAGATTATTTGCTCAGCGTGAATATGATGAAAAGATGTACGAGCATTTGAATACTACTAAGGCAAGGCTTAGCCGTTTTATAAAAAACTATGATGAAAACAGTATAGATGCAATATATGAAAATATGTGCGATGGCCGTAAAAGACTGGTCACTCCAATAAGACCAGACAAGGAGACAATAATAAATACCTGGATGGAAATGCATCCTGGTGGTATGAATACAATTGACGATGAACCGGATATAAGAACAAATCGGGGAGATTATGTCAGGTCAAAATCTGAGAAAATACTGGCTGATTATTTTTATGAAGCTGGGATTCCATATCAATGCGAGCCTAAGTTCACTCTTTTTTCAGGGAAAAATGTATATCCGGACTTTGTACTTCTCAATGTCAGAAACAATAGGACAATATATTGGGAACATTTTGGAAAAGTGGATGAAGCTGCATATGTCATTAGGAACATGAGCAAGCTGATGGATTATGAAAAGAGTGGGCTTTTGCTGGGGGACAATCTGATCATTACACTAGAAACCCGTGAAAGACCTTTAGATATGGAACTCATCAAAAGAAATGTTGAACAATTTCTGATATAAGCGAAGACTTTTAGCATATTAATAAGTCAAATAATAATTGGATTTTAAGACAAGCTGTTGTAAGATTTTGATTGTATGCTGATAGAGAGCACTTTTGATGATTAAAGGGGAATGTAAATAATGAATATCACTTATCATGATGAAATACCGAATGTGGAAACGTATCATGATTTAAGAGCTGCTGTTGATTGGGCTGTTTTTTGCCGTGAACAGTCTGAGAAAGCGCTTAATAATAGCTGCTACTGTGTTGTTGCCAAGGATGGAGACAGTACTGTAGCTATGGGAAGAGTTGTTGGAGATGGTATGTACTACACCATAGTAGATGAAAGGAATACCTGATGAGAACACTATTTATAGGCAATAGCCACACTTATTACAATGACATGCCAGCGATTTTTAAGGAAATATGCTCTGAGAATGGGATTGATATGCAGGTCACTATGCTTACAAAAGGCGGCATGGGGCTTGATTACCATGCAGAGAATGAGCAAACTAGGTTCAATATATTGTTCGGAGATTATGATTTTGTAATATTACAGCATGTCGCTCATCCCATGGGTGAGTTTGAAGTGATGCAGGAAGCTGCGGACAAGATCATGTCATGTGTAGGACAGACATCTGCAATTCCATGCTACTTCATGACATGGACAGAAGAAAACAATGAGCAGTTTCAGCAAGAGATGTCATCAAGATACAGAAAGTTGGGAGAAAGACATAACTGCCTGGTTGCTCCTGTAGGTGAGAAGTGGTGGGAAAGAATACATGAGGATCCATCTGTGGATTTGTATTTCGAAGACAGGAGACATGCATCACCTGCAGGTTCAAAGCTTGCGGCACATGTGATATTTGACACCCTCAAGGCAAAAATAGATGATAAACGGAATTTGGCTAAGTGATATTAAGATTCTAAGATAAAATGAAATATATCAGCTATTACAACGCAAACAATCATTTTTTATAAAATAGATTTGTGGTAGAATATACTAAAATCTAATGAAAACAGGTAGGGCGCTAAAATGGATTTCAAGGGCCATAATAATAATGATGAGCTAAAGAATGAAATCAAGAATATAGTCGATCTGATAATTGCAGACTACGACAATGGTCGCGACGTGGATCAGATGGATGTCTTTAATCAGCCTGACAGGGATGCGGTAAAAGACATAGTGATAAAGCTTCTTCGAATTATTTATCCGGGTTATTCCAGAGACAAAATCTATAAGAGTTACAATGACAGCAATAGGATTGCCATTGTGATCGAGGACGTCATCTACAATATGCAGAAGCAGATTGCAATTGCATTTCATCATAGCCCGGATTACGCCAATGCATCTGATGAAACACTTGACTGCGGTGCCAGATGCATAACTCACGAATTCTTCAAACAGCTTCCCAAGATAAGAGAGTATGTGGATACTGATCTTCAGGCCTGCTATGACGGAGATCCTGCGGCTTACAGTAAGGGAGAAATTATTCTTTCTTATCCCGGACTTCTTGCCACAACCATCAACAGGATTGCACATGAGCTGTATCTTCTCAAGGTGCCGCTCATACCGCGTATGATGACGGAGTATGCTCATAGCAGAACGGGAATTGATATTCATCCGGGTGCAACTATAGGCAAATACCTGATGATCGATCATGGAACCGGTATAGTTATCGGTGAAACTTCAATAATTGGTGAGCATGTCAAGATTTATCAGGGCGTTACTATTGGCGGACTCTCTACAAGAGGCGGTCAGTCCCTAAAGGGGGTTAAAAGACATCCCACAATTGAGGACAATGTCACTATTTATGCAGGTGCATCAATCCTCGGCGGTGAAACAGTTATTGGAGAAGGCTCAGTTATAGGAGCTAATGCCTTTATTACAGAGTCAGTTCCTGCAGGAAGCCGCATCAGTATGCAGAGATGTAGATGAAAATAGGCTGAGAAATAACATTTTCGTGTTTTAGAGCTAAATAAACTCACACGAAGCAAATATATTATTTACTGCAGCCATGTACTCACCTTTGCTGCGGGATTTACGGATAGCCTTGAGATACTTCTCATTATCTTTGAAATGAACATGGAGAAATGCCCAGTGCTCCAGCATCTTGAAGATTACATTCCTATCTTCCGGGATGAAAAGAGAATACTCTTCATAGAGACGCTTCAAGTATTCTCTGAGTTCTCCTGCTTCCAAAGGCTTACCACCCTCAAGCTGCCTTGCTAGGGCAGGGTTAGATAAGAGGCCGCGGCCTATCATGACAGATGTGCATGAAATGGAGGAACCTATCGAATCGAAGGATTCTATCTTTTTCAAATCATCGATGCTATTAATATCCCCATTATATACAATATCTGCCTTGCCGCCGGCATTTCTGTATACTTCGACAGCTCTCTTGAAGGCGTCAATCCTTGGCTCACCTTTATAAAAATCTTCCCGGACTCTTGCGTGGATAGTGAGCTCACTGATAGGATACTTGGCATAAATCTCCATCAGCCTGTCAGCTTCGGATTCGTCACTAAATCCAAGCCTTGTCTTGATAGAAATGCTCTTATTACCAAGATTCTCAAATATCCCATCCAGCATAGAATCCAGATACTCCGTATCCGTCAAAAGACCTGATCCTTTGTGGGAATTTGTCACTGTGGCCGCAGGACATCCAAGGTTAAGATTGACCTCATTGTACCCAAGATTCCACATTTCTTTTGCAGCCCACACAAAGGTATCTACGCGATTTGACATGATCTGTGGAACAATCTCATTTCCGTAATTCTCGAAGCCCCTGATGAACTCCGGCATTACATCTCTTTTTTCGCGCTTCTTAAAATGCATGTTATGATGCGCGGTCAGAAACGGGGTATAGTATTTATCGATACCACCAAAAATCTCATGGTGGACATTTCTGAGTGGATATAGGGTAATCCCCTCCATTGGTGCAAAGTAATACTTCATATAAATAGTCCTTGTCTATCGAAAAAATATAAACAGTGCGGAATTCAATCCATAATAAAAAACATTAGGAAACATTCCACAATAATCTATCACACTTTCAACACATTTGGAGTATAATATATTCTTGTGTAGTAAACAAACGAAATATTAGTGTAATGTCGCTGAGGGAATAGTGGCAGCATTTTACACTAAGGAAATGGGGAACAGGGATGAGTCAGGAGAAAATTGACGCTTACAAAAAAGAAAAATCAGGACGTAAACAGGCTATTGCCAAGCATAAAAAGAGAGTTAAGATCGCTAAGATTTCAGGCATTATTGTAGCTGTTGCTATAGTTGCAGCAATCGTTGGCGGAATCCTTTGGAACAATTTTGGTGGATCTAGTTCAGCAGCTGCCGATGCTTCATCTGTAGAAGTATCCGTTGAGGCAGGTGCAGAGGATTCAGCTGTAGAGAGCACTGAAGAGACATCTGCTGAGGATGGAGCTGCAGAAGCTTCAGAGGCTGATGCTGGTTCAAGTGCTGCATCTTCAAACTGATAAGCACTGATTTTTGCAGAATGAATATAAAGACTAATGCAACTGATTGGACAACAATCAGTTGCATTTTTAATATATTAGGAAATTCCTTCGAATTTACTAATATATTAAAAACGCTCCGCTGTGGATGCGAAAAAAAGCCTGAAAAAAGTTTTCACGGATACTAATTTTTGTACTATAATCTGCCGATAAATGGAATGAGGTAATATATCATTCTTTTTTCTGGCAAAGGGATTGCCATCAGGTACACGGACGTACGAGATAAAAGAAATGCTAACAGCTATCAGAATATAGCTTGGAGGTACGTGTCCTATGATGAGATCACTTTGGTCGGCAGTTTCCGGTCTTCAAACACACCAGTTAGAAATGGACGTCATTGGTAACAATATAGCCAATGTCAATACAACTTCATATAAATCACAGGCAACAGGTTTTCAGGATGTTCTCTATCAGACCATCAAAACAGGTACTGCAGGAAACGGAGTTAAAGGTTCCACAAGCGCAGATCAGGTCGGACTCGGTGCCAAGATGGGATCTATTAATATCAACATAACCAAACCCGGTTCTGCGCAGACAACCTACAATCCCTTTGATCTTATGATCACAGGAGACTCTTTCTTTGTGGTATCCGAGAGTCAGAACAGCCCTAATCAGGAAAAATATTTTACCAGAGATGGTAGTTTTACAATTGATGCGGAAGGCTCTTTGGTAACAACTAACAATGGACTATATGTGAATTTCATGGAAGGCGTTGGAACAGTTGCAGGTGGGCCACTTATATCTGATGCCACCAAAACTATGCCAGGATCATCGACAACGGAAGGATATTTCAAGGGCAACATCGATCAGGACGATCCTAACGTAAAAGAGGGGAAGGTTCTTCGCCTCGAGGTATTTGGAAACGATGGTGAAAAATATACACTTAAATTTAATATACAAAAAGAGGGTGAAGAAGTAGGCGTTTTCAGCCTGGAGCTTCAATCAGTTATGGATTCCAGCGGAAAGGCAATCGAAGGTGTTCAGACTCAGAAGGTTGACCTTAGATATGGCAAGAATGATGGTAAGCTTATCAGTAGCCCGACTGCCAGTTTTGATTTTGGAAAAGGGAACATCAGTATTGATCTTACCAATACTACAAACTATGCCAGCCCTATGGGAAATCATAACTCTACGATCAACGGATATAGGGGAAATACCAAAGGTCTTAATCAGGGCTATGCAAACGGTGACATGACAGGTATTTCTATTTCAGATAACGGAATGATAAATGCTAAATACAGCAACGGACAGACAGTACTCCTGGCTCAAATAGTTGTTGCGGAGTTTAATAATGCTATGGGTCTTGAAAAGGCGGGAGATAATGTTTACAAAGCATCTCTCAATTCGGGCGAGCCAATCTACATGGACATTACTGAAGACGGTGGCTATATGTCATCAGGTGTTCTGGAAGCCAGTAACGTTGACCTGGCCAAAGAGTTTACAGACATGATCACAACCCAGAGAGGCTTTCAGGCAAATAGCCGCGTAATTACGACATCTGATGAACTATTACAAGTATTAAAGGGATTGAAGCGATAAACGGATTAACCTAAAAAAGTGATAGCAATTATCGGACAAAAATGGAAACTCTAATTTAATTAATTTCAAAATGAAATTTTGTATCACAAGGCTGGACTAATGTCCAGCCTTATTTATTAAAAAACTATGAAGATTTTATGAAAAAGTAGTTGTAATTCCATATATGATGAAGTATATTATAACTACACGGCATAATAATCTTAACTTAAATAAAATAATTTTAACTAATTTTAGTTAAGATTCATATCAAATAAAGGCAAAGCCATTGGAAAATGGTGACGCAAAGCTATAGGGTCTCAATCGCATATGCGACAGACAGCCAGTTGCTGGCACTTACTGAGAGTGCTATGTATGGCCGCCCTGTTATTGAGTAGTACGGACGGTCATTTTTTTTGGTAATGAAGTACATGAGAGTTCAAGGATGAACGGACTGCATAGGTTATGTGGTCATAGTACAAGGAGTATTACTAATTATTACTGCTACCTGAGCTATGCGTTTGCCTTTGGACATATTTTGAGAGGTATTTTGCGCAGGAATGGTTGCTGGGCAAAGTACCTCTTTTGTTTTGTGAAGATTAGTTTAACGATAAACCAATAATATATAGTTTTACTTTTTCTATTGTATAAGGAAATAGATATGGCAGATATAAATCTCAAGAAGCTCAGCAGAGCGGAACTTTTGGAAATGATGATCTCTTTTTCAGAAGAGGCTGAAGCAGCGAGACAGCATGAAAAAGAACTCAAGGAAGAGCTTGAAAAAGAAAAACTTCAGATGCAGCACGAATTTGCTGATGAGAGAGCAGCAATGCTAAAGAGTTTTGATGAAGAGAAAGCTCAGATGAGAGCCAAGTTCAATGAACAGAAGGCTCAGATGCAGGAGAAATTCGACAAGGATATTTCGGGACTCAAGGCAAGGCTTGCAAGAGAGAAAGATGAACTGCAACGGCAGGTTGATGATTCTCTTATGAAGATAGAAAATTCCCAGTCACTTGCGGAAGCTTCCATACAGCTTGGTGGCATAATGGAATCTGCACAGAAGGCGGCTGATCTATATGTCAATACACTCAAGAAGAGTGCAGAAGCTGAGTACAAGGAACTAATGCTCTACATAGAGAAGAGTAAGCTCAGGGTACAGAGAGCTGAAAAGCTTCAAATGCAGGCTATTGCTGATAAATCCGGCAAGACTTTAGAGCAGGTGAGAAATGAAGCCATTTCAGAGACTTCTGATCCGGAAAAAGATAAGTCTGTAGAAAAGTCAGAACCCAAGAAACGCACAACCAGAAAGAAAAAAGATGAGTAACAGGAATCAAACTGATCTTTCCAATTTCAAGCCTTCTGTTGATGAACTTAAGAAGGAACTTAAGAGAGAGAACAGGAAAAAAGAATATAGAAATGTACTCCGTAACACACTTATTGTTGTGGTGTCTGTCGCAGCTCTGGCAGTACTGATTTCAAGCTTCTACGTGACAGTACTCAAGGTAACCGGAGATAGCATGACACCTACTCTTGAAACCGGTCAGATAGTCATCGCACAGAACAGTCAGGAGTTTGAGGCCGGAGAGATGCTTGCTTTTTACTATAACAATAAGGTTTTGGTCAAAAGAGTTATCGGCTCGCCGGGAGACTGGGTTAACATTGATGCAAACGGCAGGGTTTCAGTAAACGGAATTGAACTTGAAGAAACATATGCATCTGATTTAAGCCTTGAACCGACAGATATAGAATTTCCATATCAGGTTCCGGAGAACAGATGGTTCGTTCTGGGAGATCACAGAAGCGTATCCATTGATTCGAGATCAAGCGTAGTTGGTTGTGTTACCAAGGAACAGCTCATTGGAAAAGTTGTTTTCAGAGTATTTCCATTTGACACATTTGGCAGTCTATAGTTTTTCAATATTAGAGGTGAGTTGACATGCGCATAACAGATGAGAATCGCGCACAAAACTACATAAAGAAACACCGCAACAAGAAAAGATGGCTTGCTTTTGCGCTGAGCCTTTCTCTTTTTACAGGAACGGTTACACTTTATCTTTTGAATAAGCCGGCTACGGCGATGACAGAAGATGGAGCCCAAAAGGTAGGTCTAGTCCTAGAAACAGCAGATTCTGATTATGAAATGGGTCTTATTGAGCAGATGAAGACTAAAGAGTCTGATGCTCAAGCAGATAAAGCGGTAGCAGATTCATCTGACGGAGTCGTTACCGTAGATGTAACACAGATGGGTGACGGGGACCCGGATAAGGATGATACATCTAAAACATGGGAGGAAATTGTTGAAGTCATTCCGGAGGATGAAACTGGGGACAACGCTGATAAAGCAAACTCAGCTTCATCCGGGGAAGCTTCAGATGCTTCTTCCAACGCTTCATCTGAGGAAGCTGCAAATGCTTCGTCAAGTGCTTCTTCATTGGAAAGTGCAGATGCAGCATCAAGTGCATCATCAGACAAAAAGGTTGAGGACAAGGTATCAAGCCTTGATGAAATACAGGATGTTACTCTTTCAGCGAAATATGTGGATGCTGAGGATAAAGAGATAGCAGAAAAAGAAGTTCTTTTATCGAATACAGAGGATAAGAAGACACTTGATCTTAACAATGATTACAAGGTAATCGGGAACTATTATTACATAGAAGCAAAGCTGGAAGACAAAAAGATTGTCAGTGTGACAGAAAAGACCGGAATAGCTCAGGTTTCTGACAAAGATGATTCAGAAGATGCCGGTGCTAAGGAAAGCAGTACAGATGATGCTTCTGCTTACGCTGCAAGTGATGATGCATCAGATGAGAGCGTCGAGAAAGCCTACACCTATTATGAGGCATTAACTTCTGAGGGTGAAACAATTGAAATCAAAAAAGATTCTGAGATAACGTTTTGTTATGCAGCAGCTAATACCAAAGACAGCTTCACTTACCAGAACGATGAAGTGACTGTAACAGTCAAGCTTTCCAAGCCTGGTATTCTTCCTGATGGAGTAGAGCTTTCTGTAAAGACAGTAGATAAAAATACAGATGGATATAATTACAGTGCTTACATAGATGCACTTAATGAAAGCGCTGAGAAGATTGCTAAGGTAAATGGTGATGACAATAAGGTTACATATGATGAGAGCAATGTAGTTCTGTTCGATATAGCATTTATGCTTGATGAAATTGAATATGAGCCAAAAGACGGCACTGTTTCAGTTTCAATTAGTTTTAACAATAATCAGATCTCTGACGGACTTGGAACAACTGATTCTGATGGTGTTTCACTTGTTCATCTTCCTGTTTCTGATGAAGTCATGAAGGATGTCAATGCAACAAGTGATGCAACTGAGATTTCAGCTGGTGATATCTCTGTAGAAGTGCTTGGAGATAGCAATATTGAGCTTGGAGAGAATAATGACACTATTTCTTTTGAAGCACAAGCCTTCTCAATGTATGGAGCAATCACGCGAAGTACTGACGAAACCTGGGAAGGAAATCAGACTTATACAGCCACGGAAATTGTAAAGTGGCTTGGAGATGCAACTTACTTTGGAGTTGTAGCTAACCACTACGATGGACATAATAACCACAGTGAGGCCAATATAGCAGTAGGCAGTATTTCTAACATTCAGAACTACACAGTTGGTATTTCTACTAAGGTTTATCAGAGTCTTGATGAGTTTTTAATCTCTGTGGAAAAGAAGGTTGAGGGATCGCCCAAGGTTGGAACCTTTAACTTCGCAGTCTTTTCAGATGTTAAGGGTAAAAATAAGATTGCCGGAACTGAGTTTACCATAAAGACTGATAAGACTGGTATAGGTGAATACACTGGCAATTATACTAATCTGTTAAAAGGCGGGCAGTATCCGAGATTATATATATATGAGCTCGATGAGAAGGGCCAGGCTGTTATGGACGGTGAAATCTGTGGTTCATATACAGTAAGCTATGGTGGTGACTCTATAGAAGCTCCTGCTGATGCTGTTGGATTTTTTGCTGATAACTATGTTGAGAGCGTGGGTCTTAATGGATATAGGGCAGAAGACATCATTGAAAAAGTTGACGGCGCAACGATGTACTATCCTACTGGATGGAATTCTTATGTGGGAATTACGTATTATCTGAATCAGGTTTATGGAATGAAACCTGATGGAAGCTACGGATGGACTAACTACGTCAGAACTGATTACAATGGCAGCTCCATGCCGGTGAGTGTGCAGGATATGCGTCTTGCTGCGTATAATGCTTCTCAGAAGCTAGCATATACAACATCATCTAATGGAGTACAGGTAGTTAATATAATTGGTACCAAGTCGTATGGCAATTTGATGACAGACCTTAGTACCAAGTACTTCAAGGATAAAAAAGATCCTAGGAACTATGCAGTAAATACTGGCTTTAAGCTTGATGATAATACTCTTCTTGTTATAAATGTAGATCTTACAGGAGTTACAAATTATACACTTGATAAGTTCACTTATAACGGACAAGGTACAGGAGACTGGAGTCAGGCTGCAAATCATGTAATAGTGAACCTCGTGCAGAAGAACTACGCTGGTGATTATGTACCGTATGAAGGTGACATTACTGCAAACATTATGTCCGGAACTCTTATAGCTCCTCTGACAAATGTTAGACTTACAGGATCCTATAGCGGAACTGTTATAGCAGATAAGGTGGATAAAGAGTGTGAAATTCATAAGATGGATATCAGAACTTATCTTGATTCATCTGCTGCAGCTACTGTAACTAATAAGGGCTGTGAGGAAATAGTTCCTTTTGAGATCAAAGCTAATAAGTATGTCAACGATGTTGAACCTGATGGAAACGAAGTATTTGATTTCACGTTAAGGTATTTGGATCCTAATACAAGGAAATGGGTCGTTCTGACAGACAAACTTCATAATGATGGTGATGTGATCAGATATGCTGTCACTAATCCTCTTGAAGAGCTTGGAATGTACTATGACAGAAAGACAGATTATTTCTTCCTTTTGACTGAGAATGATACAAATGGCAATTACCAGAAGGATAATTCCGGAATTCTTGTTAAGATCAAGTATTATCCTGAACGTGAAGAGGCCACAGGATCTGAACAAAATAATATTACGACCTGGCAAGAGCTGATAACAGCCTGGATGAATAAGGGCTTAAGTCAGAATGCCAAGGGAGATATCATTAAACCGATTGCGGAAACCTGCTATTACAGAGTACCTGCTGCTGGCTTAGACACAATGTTAAGGAACGGTACGCTCGATGGAACTTATAATTCAAATAATTATCGGATCAAATCTGAATATGAGAAGTCCAAAGGCAAGGAATACGGCAAGGTTGCATTCTTCAATACCAATTCAAAGGCTACAATGCTCAGAATCCACAAAATGGTTGTGAACGTATTTGGTTCTAAGATTGTGAGAGATGCTACGGATGGAACGGCTCTTTTGGATACTGTAGTATTCCGTATCACTAATAATGACACAGGAAATTATATAGTTCTTGATGGATTTATTGGTAGTAAGAAATATAAAACGGATACAGGCTATGCTTATGAGTATGACGGCAAGACTCATAAACAAAATGATAAAAAGTATCTTGTAACATACAACCAGAGTGCCCAGTGGACCATAGAAGGCCTTCCTTCCGGACTATATTCTGTAGAAGAAGTCGCAGATGGTAAGACGTTTACTTATGATCCTTACACTAATACCAGCACCGTACTTGATGGTGAAAAGATGTGCCGAGTTACTAAGTATGATGTGACCATTGACGATGAAGAACCTGGTGTATGGCAATATGGATCAGGTGGAGATAATTACAGAAAAGTATTCTCCCGTGACCTTAATGGCAAGAGTGACTTCCCGCCTACTAACGTCAAGGTTGGCGGAGCGGTCCAGACGGTTCAGGTATGCAACTACTACAGTAGTCCTATAGGACCGATTCAGGTTACCAAGAACTTTGCAGGAAGTGTCTGGTCAGAAAATATGGCATTTGAATTTACAATTGCTGCGGATCGCAGTGAAAATGTTCATGATTCAGAAGGCCATGAAGTAAAGATTGACAGAGATCACATTCCTATGCCGGCTGAAGGAAATACAATAACAGTTACCGGCAAGGATGCTACTTATGATAGTAAGACAGGCAATTACACTGCTGTGGCTCAGTTTAGTTCAATACCTTATAGATATGAGGGAACCTATTATTATACGATAACTGAGAATAATACTGAAATAGATGGCGTTAAATATGACGCAAGAACCTATTATATCAAAGTGGTAGTTTCCAAAAAATACACTACGTTTACCAAGAGGTACAACTGCGATAAGTTAACACATCCTATACCGGAACATAATATAGGTGGAAAGTTCGTAAAAAATGGTCAGACAGTAGTTACAGAGGATTTCTTCTATCTGGGAGCAGATGTTATATATGCTGCAGATGCAGACTTCCAGAATGTAGTTGCAGAGTGTGAACTCTATCTTCTCAAGGATCCAGACACTGAAAAGCCTGATCAGCTTGAGTTCAAGATTAACTATACTAAGGGCTCTGGTGCGGATGTTGCCTTTAACAACACTATGGAAGGCCGACTTACAGTTAACAAAGTATGGATTGACAGTGACGGACATATTAATCAAAGCGGACATTCGCCGCTGACTTTGCAGATCTGGCAGAGAACGGTGAATGCGTCAGGTAAGAAGTCATCCTGGAAGATATACGAAGGCACATCTATTCAGTTGTCCGATGAAAATGGTTGGACACAGACAATAGAAAACCTTCCGCTTATGGATAAGAATGGTGAGACATATGAGTATTGTGTCAAAGAGCCTGATGAATATCTTTTTACTTACGAGGTATCATATACATACAGTTCAAGTGATCAGTCTGTGAAGGGAACATATGATGGAAATTCACAGGAGCAGATCAAGGTAAGTAAGGCCAATGTCAAGGATACAGGCTATTCTATGATCACCAATGGCGGAATTGACTATGGATCAGTAACAATTACTAACAAGACAACATATGCTAATGAACTTCCTTCAACAGGAGGAAGTGGAACAATGCCGTTTACGGCAGCAGGATTTGGGCTTATACTATTTGCATTTGTGGGAATTTTATTCCTTGGCAAAAGAAATAGAGCCTGAAACAGTGGTTATAAAATCGTCAAGATTTTAAAACAGGTGCTCATTTGCACCGGATATAACAAAAAGAAAAAACGCAAGATTCAAAGGAGAGGAAAAATGAAGGGACTTAAAAAGATTTTGACCGGAATTGTTGCCAGCGCACTTGCCCTTACAATGGCATTTGGTACAGGTGACGTAACAGCTAAGGCAGCAGAGACAACAGGAACTATTACTATCAGCAACACGACAGAAGGCAAAGATTACAGCCTTTATAAGGTTTTTGATGCAACATATGTAGAGGGCACTGACCCTGTTAAAGTTGCATATAGCTACGATGGATCAAACGAAGCTTTCCTTGCTGCTCTTCAGGGAGCTGGTAGCCCATTTGAGGTAAAAGCATACAATGGTGGTTATAACGTCGTTAGAAAAGCTAACACATCAGATACAGATGTTACAAACTTCATCAAAGAAAATGCTGCTAACTATGGATTAGCTGTAGCAAGCAAAAAGGGAACAGGCAGCGCACTTTCATTTACAGGTCTTGGATTTGGCTACTATTACATCACTTCACAGCTTGGATCAGAGGTTACAATTACAAGCGCAGTTCCAAGCCAGACTGTAATTGATAAGAACCAGAAAACAACTATTGATAAAGCTGAAAGCGTTGATGGAGGAATTACCTGGAAATATACAGGTAACGGTACTGTAGAAGATACTCTTCCTACACAGCTTGTTGGCAAGGTAGTTAATTACAAAGTATCCGGTACAGTAACTCAGTACAATAAAGATAAGAAGGTAACATTCCTTCTGTTTACAGATACAATGTCAGAAGGACTTACACCTAATAAGGACGTTGTTGTTAAGGTTAATGGTACTCAGGTGACTGCAGAAGTTAACTATGATGGACAGGTTACTACCATTAAGCTTTCTACTGTAGATGCAGCCGGAGAATTCCTCTATGAGTCAAATGCATCATATGAGATCACATATACTGCAACTATCAATGAAAAAGCACTTGATAAAGTTCAGGACAACAAGGTAGTTCTTACTGATAATAATGGCGATACACTTGGTACAGATGAAACAAAGGTTAGAAACTACAGCATTTCACTTAAGAAGACAGATGAAGCCGGAAATACTCTTGCTGATGCACACTTTAGACTCTATGCTTCACAGAACAACAAAGATGATGAGATTCCTGTAGTACTTGTTTCAGGAACAGGCGATGCTACATCAGAAGTAGACAATGTATATCGTGTTCTTACAGCTGAGGAAGTTCAGAATAAAGTTCAGGGCGTTGAGATGGTAACTGGTAAGACAGGTGTTATCGTAGTTAAGGGCCTTAAGAATGGTGATTACTATTTCGAAGAGACTGCAGCTCCAGCTGGTTACAACAGACTTACAGAGCGTAAGGCAGCTAAGGTTAACAATGCAGATGTACCTGCAACAGAATTTGTAGTAATTAACAAGACTGGTTCAATCCTTCCTTCAACAGGCGGAATTGGTACAACAATCTTCTATATTGTTGGTGGAGTACTCATCGCAGCAGCTTTTGCATATTTCATGCTTCGCAGAAAAGCTCAGGCAGAGTGATTGACCCGGGGATGAAAAGGTTTTGTTTATAAATAATAAGAATTAGAATTTGAATCTTGTTTACTGTGTTTTCCAAAAGGGCTTTATAGCTTCTTTTGGAAAATGCAGGATTGATTTAAAAAGAGCACTAATGGAAATGAATATGTAATTATTGCTTTTTACAGGATTTGCTATGTTAGTACTGATGGAAATAGGATGAATAAGAAGTTTAAGAAACAAATACCAAACATAATATTTGGAGTCATATTTTTGGTAGGGCTTGCGATTTTTCTTTATCCGTCAGTGAGTAACTATATTAATTCCAAGCACCAGAGTAGAGCCATTACAAATTACCAGACGGCTTTAGAAAATGTATCAGAAGAAGATTATTCCAGATTCTGGCAGGAAGCCCGGAAGTATAACGAAGAGCTTGCAAGTAAGCCAATGAAGCTTTCTTTAAATGAAGAGGAGCTTCAGGAATACAATAGGATTCTTGATCCCACAGGGACAGGAGTCATGGGATTTATAGAAATTGAAAATATAGGAGTAAACCTTCCTATATACCACGGAACAGAAGAATCTGTTCTTCAGGTGGGAATAGGACATCTGGAAGGAACGTCCTTCCCTACAGGAACTATAGGCACTCATGCAGTGCTTTCAGGACACAGAGGACTTCCGTCCTCAAAACTTTTTTCTGATCTTGACCAGATGATAGTGGGAGATACATTTCTTTTACACATAATGGATCAGACCTTTGCATATCAGGTGGATCAGATAACAATTGTATTGCCGGAAGAAGTTCAAGGTTTGGCAATAGATAATGACCAAGACTACGTCACGCTTGTGACCTGCACACCATATGGTGTTAATACTCACAGGCTCCTGGTAAGAGCAAAGCGTGTTGATTATAATGAAGAAACAAAGATTATTGTTCCGGCAGATGCTACAAGGTATGGAAACATTGTAGTTGCACCATTTATAGCAGCGCCGGTACTTGTAATAGCATTTATAGTTTACTTGGTGATGACATCCAAGTGGTTTAGAAATAGAAAGAAAGCTGACAGTAAGCCGCATAATTGAGGAAGCATTTTATGAATAAAAAATTTGCGTGGCGAAAACTTAATATTTCGGCTCTTTTGGCAATGGTGCTTGTGATAACCTTGTGTTTGCCAATGCAGGTAAATGCAAGAGGCCTTATTGATACAACCCAGCCCGGAGATATGACACTGCAGTATACGTCATATGAGGCGGAGAACAGCGACAAGATAATCCCTATAACAGGGGTTAAGGTGAATATCTACAAGGTTGCGGATATTAGCCCAAACGGAGAGTTTAAGCTCTGGAATACTTATGCCAATATTGGTAACTTCCCTGTTACTGATATCAATAAGATAAATGATCAGAAGATATGGAAACAGATTGCCTCAGTTATTGGAGGATTCATTTATCAGAACAATATCTGGCCGAGCGCTTCCATCACGACAGATAGCGAAGGAAATGCTCATTTTAGCGGAATTGATATGGGACTGTATTATGTAGGTCCTGTTGTAAAAAATGCTAATGACTGTATCTACTCTTTTGACCCATTTATGATTTCTGTACCAGGGCTTGATGAGAACGATGAGTGGGTGAATCCTGTAAATGCGCTTGTTGCAAGGGTTAAATGTAAGATTACAATGCTTCCCAAGGACGTTTCCTACGAAGTATTAAAGAACTGGAATGATGAAGGATACGAGTCAGCAAGACCATCATCAATTGCAGTTACACTCTACTGTGATGGCGCTGAATATAAGACAGTAACGCTTAGTGCATCCAATAACTGGAGATATTCCTGGACTTACATGGAGGGCCATGTATGGACTATTTCAGAACATGTAACAGGAAGATACACCGTTTCGCTTGAACAAGGTGGCAATACATTTAGGATCACCAACACATATAATCCACCTGAGACTCCTCCGGATACACCTGAAACTCCTGAGACACCTGGTACACCCGATACTCCAAGTGAGACACCCGGTTTGCCAAGTCTTCCGGAAGTACTTGGAGCAGTAAGAGATAACCTTCCTGCTGTTCTTGGAGCAAGGAGACTTCCTCAGACGGGACAGCTTTGGTGGCCGCTTCCGGTACTGGTTATCGTTGGAATTCTGCTCATTGTAAGGGGAATCAAGAAGAGCAGAGAGAATTGATACAGCTAAAAAACTTAGCTGTATGAAGGTTGGTAATTGAGAATTTAAATAGATTTAGGGAGCTACAGACTTGGGGATAAAAAATGTCTGTAGGGTATGATGCATGTTTACAGTAGGCGGTAAAAAAGATTGCCGATTATTGTAGATTATCCGCAAGGATAGAAGAGAAAAGGGCATCATTTATGAAGAAGCTAGTAGGATATTTATATATTCTGGTGGGAGCTGCCTGTATATTCCTGGCAGTATTTATCATCAGAAACAATCTAATAGAAAATGAGCAGGCAGGAAGCGCATCTGATGAGCTTTTGGGCGGTGTTATTGCCCAGATTCCTGATACTGTTTTTGCGGCAAGCGGAGACATGCCTGTTGTAGATGTAGACGGTCATAGCTTTATTGGGACCGTTGAAATCCCTTCTTTGGGACTTCTTTTACCGGTTCAGAATGAATGGGATAAGAAGGATGCCAAATATGCGGTCTGCAGATATAAGGGATCTGTTTATGAGAATGATCTGATCATTTGCGGCCACAATTATGAAGAACATTTTGGCAAGCTGAATCAGCTTAATTCCGGTGATGATGTTATCGTGACAGATATGAACGGCATCAGCTATTACTTCAAGGTTTCCAATATGGAGACACTTGGCGCTACGGATATTGAAGAGATGGAATCAGGCGATTGGGATCTGACACTCTTTACCTGTACGATAGGTGGGGCAAACAGAGTGACCATCAGATGTGAAGCTACCGGAGAAGTAACAGAAGTGGGCGCAGCACCAGATGTTCTGGATGCAGCCGAAAAGAGTAAGCATATCAGGAAATAAAATGATTAGTATGGCAACGAGGATTATTTCCCCGTTGCCTTTTTGATGAGAAAATGTCTACCTTTGTAATGTAGTTCATAATAGTTTAATACATTGGATATATAAATTTGATTAAGAATTCTACGTTTTTTGGTATAATTAGTTTAGAAAAGAATACATTTTTAGTAGCCTTTGGAAAAGAATTAGCACTCTCGAGTGGACAGTGCTAAAATTCATGATATAATGTGTACAGAAGGAGCAAGTTGTCGTTGCGCTCATATAGGAGACACAGGATGTGGCTCTCGCGCAGCGGATTTCCAGGGAGAGGAGTTGATGCGTAGTGATTATAGTAAAAATGAATGAGACAACTGTAGAATGTAGTATCGCTGCATCAGAACTTCATGAGATTGGTCTTACTCCAGAGGCAGTTATAAATGGCGCTGAGAACACTTCATCTTTCTTTGCCCAGCTCAATAAAGAGGTTGGAGCGCAGCTCGATTATAATCCTGAGACTGAGGTTATGATGATGAGCAAGAATATGATGATGGATGGAAGTGTTCGTATTTTTGCTGTTAAGATGAGTAATGAAGATATTCAGAAGGCAACAGACCGTATTCGTGGAGCAGCAGAGACTGTTCTCAAGATGCTGACTCAGGAGAAGGTGGACGATATCAAGTCCAAGACCGGAAGAGAGAAGGGTGTTGCGCTTAATGAGGTTATCACTAACGTAACAGATACTATTAATAGAATCTATGGTAAAGAGCTTGAGCCGGATCTTCCGGGACAGGGAGCCGAGGCTGTTTATCAGCCAATTTCAGAATATGCCAGATATATGATGGAGTTCGAGGCACTCGAGGAAGCAGAGAGGTTTTCCAAGGTTGTTCAGAGACTTCCGATTGTGGATTCAGTTCTGTACAAGTATCAGGGACGCTTTTATATGCTTGCAGGGCTTATGACTGCAGATGAGGGAATCATTTATGAAATGAGAAGGGCTGGAGTTGAGTATTCTCAGATGCTGACCGTTAATTCCCCTGAAGCCATGTTCATAGCTGAGCACGGAGATTGTCTGATTGGAGAAGATGCCATAGTTCACTTGGCAGATTTGGCTAGATGAAGAAAAAAGTTTCGATATTTAATTTTACTAATGTCTATAACAAGGAGAGCTTTTATCGTGATGATAAAAGCTCTATTTCTTGCGATATAGAGAATGTATCATACGGTAACAGCGCTACTTTGGGTGACACAGGAAATGCAACATGCTTAAATGTGATTGACTGCTCAAAGATTTCAGGGACCAATTGCATGTGTGATGATGGGGCCATGAGCGAGATCAGAAGTATGATTCGCGAACATGAAATCGGAGCAGACGAAATTCACTTTATAGATAATGGAAATTATCACTATATGTCTGCAATTATGCTTGAGCAGGTTAAAGAGCCGTTTTCCCTTGTCGTGTTTGATCATCACCCGGACATGCAGCCACCGATGTTTGGAGATATCTTATCCTGCGGAGGCTGGGTGTTATATGCTCTTGAGAACAATCCCAATATCAGGGATGTTCATATAATTGGTGCTGACAGAAAGCTAATTGATGAGCTTCCTGATGATGTGAGGGAAAGAGCTCATTTTTATGATGCCTATGATGTGATTTGTAGAAGAGACTATTACTTCAATGGTTCTGACGTGCATGAGAAAAGAGTTGACGGTGAATCTGCAAGTTGCAATGATTATGATGATATAGATGATTTGAAAAAATGCGTGATTCTTCCTGAAACACAGTTTCCGGTTTATATTTCAGTGGATAAAGATGTTGTTACCCCTGATGAGATTACAACAAACTGGGATCAGGGGGAGATGAGAGTTAGCGAATTGCTGGCAGTTGTAGATAGATTTTTTGACGAGAAAAAAGTTATAGGCGTGGATATTTGCGGCGAATGTGCTCTCGAACAGGAAGGAATAAAAGTAGATGAGGCAATTGCCGGAAATGATGCCTTTAATAGGGGAATCCTTGGGAGGATTCTTGATCACATGGATACAGTGTCACTATATGATAAATAAGTTGCTGAAAAAATAGTGATCGCGACTAATGTTCTTTTTGTGGAAGAGGATTATTTGGAAAGGTTTTGGGGTGTATGCTTGTTTTTATAATATCTGCTTTATCTTTATTGGTTCTTGCAATTTATATTTCCCAAGTTAATAAAGTTAATATCGGTGACGGACTTGCGGTGTCAGCTTCTGCGCTGATACTGGCACTGTATGTTCTTGCATTTTTTAGATTGATGCAGTTTATCTGGATCCCGGCTTTAGCGTGCGGTTTTTATGCCATATATAAAATGTTTCAAAAGCGTGATGTTGCTGATAATTGTGGTAAGGAAATAGATAAAAACGAAAGAAATATCAATGGTATAACTGGAACTTGTTTGACCAAGAGACTTTTTTATGTGAATGGTTTTATCCTTGGCATGTTTTTGCTTGTTACATTAGTTGTGAGTGTTCTTGTATCGGGAAATGTTTTTTCCTGGTGGGATGATATAAATTTCTGGTCATCTGATGCCAAACAGCTCTTTTTCATGAATGGATTTCCGGGGAAATATGGAAATGTCTCTCCTGAGTTTGGGGATTATCCTCCTGTGACTTCGATATTTAAGTGGCTCTTTTTACAGCTTGGAAATGGGGAGTATAAAGAGGGACTTCAGTTTGCGGGGTATTTTGCACTTAATACTGTATTCCTGATGCCACTAGCAGGCAGAATTGTGGGTTCTTTGTATCTTGGAATGTCATATTCAGACTCTGCCCCTTCAGATAATGCCGGTGTGGACAAAAAGAGAGGTGTTTGGTTTAAACGCTTTGTCTTTTTGCTCATGTGCCTTGCCTTTATTTCCGTGGTAGTTCTTCCCGGAGTATTCAATGGCATAATTTATTACGGAACTCCTGCGGATATCACTATGGGGATTTTGTATGGGACGCTTCTTATTTCGATTTACGAGCAGGATCAGTGTTCGCAGACCTTTTATTATGCGAGGATCATGTTATATACGGCAGTTCTTTTGCTGACTAAGTCTGTGGGAATTGAATGGGCTGTGTTTGCGCTTATTTTCTACCTGATGATTGCCCAAAAGAATGTGAAAATGATCTGGTCTGTGGCGGGAAGCGCAGTCTTTTACGGCAGCTGGCTTGTCTTTTGCCTGATCAGAAGGAGAGTTGCCAAACTTACAGGTGCTGGCATTAAAATGGCTACATCGGGGACTTATACAGCGCCTCTTAATACCTCCGATAAAGCAGGCTTTTTCTGGGAGGGACTTTGGACTATGCCAATGCACGCTGACAGAAATGTCACCCTTGACCTTCCGACAGGCGTGATGGTGCTTATTATTTTTGCGCTTTTGATCAGCCTTGTCATTCTTAAGGCGCTGGATAAAAAGAGTGGTTTTAGGATTTTAATTTTTATGCTGGTGACAGGTCTTTTGACCTATGGAATCATCTTCCTTGCGCATATATCTATATTCCAGGGGGAAGACCAGTATCTTGATGCCTATGCAATGGCGGTGTCTGTGGCGCGATATGGCTTCCCGTTTGCCTTTGGAAGTTTTGTTCTGATAATCAGGGCAGCGCTTGGTGGAGAGCGTGGGTGCGGCCTTACGGAAAGCGGTGATACACGCAGAACAGATGGCTTGCAAATCCGCTCCGGCGATGGAAATAGTAAATCATATGGACAGCTCTTCGTTTTCGGATTTATGTTTTTTGTTTTACTTACAGCAGACTATTCAGGTATTTATAAGCACATCTGGGGCTATAGGCAAAACGCTGCAAGTCTTTTACAAGACTCATACGATATGGTTGGCGATGACGGAAGGATAATTGTAAATGCTGTTCTTGAAGATAAGAGCCTATGGGGAAAAAGAGTTCTTGTGATGCGCGACGGTCACACTTATCACTGGGTTCACGATACTTATATTAGTAAAGAGGCTTCACCTGTGCCGCTTGTATATGATGCATTTCTTGCTGAGAGCGATGACAGCGCTGTGATGGCTTCTAAAATAATGGATAAGCACGCATCATACCTGTATGTGGAAGATGAAGCAGGAGTATCAGCAGATCTTTTTAAGCCGCTGCTTGCTGATGGAGAAGAGTTTTCTGCCGGAGTGATATACAAGGTCATTGAGCAGAATGGAGCGGTGGTACTGGAGCGCAGTGAATAATGGGGGAAGTAAAGAAAGTTGCATGTAATATACGAAAAAGCGTATAATGATTAATGTGCACTCGGGCCTTGTGATTATCGCTTTTTACTGAGAAAACTATGTTTTGCTATAGCGATGATCAGGAAAACAGTGTAAAGACAAGTGACAATCTGGTTTAATGAGGAACGTGACATGGAAAAAAGATTTAGGGAGTTCTTGAAGCATTTTGAAAAGCTTGACTATGATGTTCTTTCTGAAGAAGAGATTGAAGCTGAGAAGAGCAGCCTTCAACTCAAAATGACAATTCTTCATCAAGAGCTTGTTAGGATTCTTATTGTTATGGTGGGGATGCTGATCTGTACCTGTGTTTTCCTGTCAACCGGGCTTATTGGCAGCAACCTGATATGCCTTGTTTTGGCTATTGTAACAGGCCTTTGTGTCATCTGTGCGACTATTCTTTATAATTCTATAAAAAGAATATTAAAAAATTTGGATATGTTTGTAGACAAACTCACATTGTTGTGATAATATAATTTTTGTCGCTCGCAGGAGTGGCGGAATGGCAGACGCGCATGGTTCAGGTCCATGTGTTGGCAACAACATGAGGGTTCAAGTCCCTTCTCCTGCACTTTG
>JAEEGL014625057.1_pt1 | contig 22890 bp, 21 predicted proteins | sample 9134231 | NCBI WGS metagenome assembly JAEEGL01 (sample SAMN16246548, study PRJNA631951) | gut metagenome | biome: gut microbiome; feature: rumen; material: fiber-attached | host: Bos | place: Iran: Karaj | collected 2018-10 | reverse complement strand
TTTGCTGGTATTCAAGTATTACAACTTCCTCAATGATAGCCTTACAGCAGGATTAGATTATTTTGGACTACATTTCTCCCTTCCCGGCCTCAACTGGGCGGTTCCAATTGGTATCTCATTCTTTACATTCCAGGCAGTAGGATATCTATTTGACGTTTACTATAAGAAGATAGAAGCTGAAACATCTCTCTCTGATTACACGCTGTTTGTGTCTTTCTTTCCCCAGGTCACATCGGGCCCTATCAGTAAGGCATCAGAACTCCTTCCACAGATAAAGAATCCCAAGCCTTTCAATTATCCACAAGCTGTGGCCGGGTTGAAACTACTCCTTTGGGGAATGTTCATGAAACTGGTTATTGCCGATAGACTCGGGCTTTATGTCGATTTCCTCTATTCCAATTATACCCACTACACTGGCCTCAATTGTTTTATCGCTTCTGTTTTCTATTCCATTCAGATATATACCGATTTTGCTGGATATTCACTGATGGCCATGGGTATTTCTAAGACCTTAGGATTCAATATCATCAACAACTTCCAGCGACCTTATTTTTCTATCAGTGTTACAGATTTCTGGCGTCGGTGGCACATATCCCTCTCTCGCTGGCTCAAAGATTATGTATATATTCCCATGGGAGGTAGCAGGTGCAGCAAACTCCGTAACTATTGTAATATTTTTGTCACTTTTCTTGTAAGTGGTATCTGGCATGGCGCCAATTGGACTTTTATTGCTTGGGGCGTTATGCATGGTGTTTGCCAGATAATAGAAAAAGCACTTGGCTTTCAGAAATACGACGGTCATTCTCCTATGATTAGGATTTCTCGTATATGCATCACCTTTCTAATTGTTAATTTCGCGTGGATTTTCTTCCGCATGCCTACTTTTGAGGATGCCACAGGAATCATCGGGCACATGTTCACTCACTTCAGTAAGGGAACGGTCTTACACGATCAGCAGATGTCAATCATGGCTGGCCTGCCTATTCTCCTTATTAAGGATTTCCGAGACGAGTTCTTCAGAAATAAGATGCAATTCCTCGACACTGTCATTGTAAGAAGAAGCATTTATCTCTTCATCTTCTTCATGATTCTCATGATTGGAGTGCTCGACAGTGGTCAATTCATTTACGGCAGTTTCTAATATGAAAAGATTCATCACATACATAATTATCTTTTTCTGCGCCGTCTTTGTAATAGACAGAGCCGTGGGAGTTGCCTGTGATTATCTCTATTCCCATGCCAAAGGTGGAGACACTAAGCATACCTACGATGTATTCAATAATGTCACAGCAGATATTATCATATTGGGAAGTTCAAGGGCAGTTCACCATTACGTACCAACAATTATAGAAGATTCCATCGGTCTCTCTTGTTATAATTGCGCATATGATAATCAAGGAATCATCAATATGTATGGCAGATATAAGATGATAGCCAAACGTAAAAAGCCCAAATACGTGATTTGCGAAATCCTTCCATCCTTAGATATTTTTATAGATGTTGATGATATAAAATATCTGAATTCTTTTAAGCCATTTCGTGACAATCCAGAATTGGCAGAGATTATTAAAGACTATAGCCCTATAGAATATTTCAAGACTAATTCATACATCTACCGATACAACACATCCATTTTCCAGATATTTAAAAACTATACCGAGCACGGAAGAATTTATGAAGGAAAAGGCTTCTCCCCTAATAACGGAAAGATGAACTATACGCCAGAATCACACAAAGAAGTTATAGGAGTAGTTGATACCTTTAAAGTAAAATATATCCATAAACTGATTGAAGCGACAAAAAAGGACAATGTTAAATTGTTTTTCACGGCTTCTCCACGATATGGAGCAGACACTGATAGTTCTTTTGTTTTGCTAAAAGACATTTGTAAGAAAAACCAAATACCTTTTATCACTTTTTATACAGACTCTTCGTTCAACAGTAACAAAGAGTTTTTTAAAGACAGGTCACATTTAAACAAAACAGGAGCCTACGAATATACTAAAACCTTTATTAAAGTGATAAAACCCATTGTCAAAAAGGATCTATAAATAAATGAAATACGACTATCTCATTATTGGTTCCGGCCTCTTCGGTGCCACCTTCGCCTACAAGGCACGCCAGGCAGGCAAGACTTGCCTTGTGATTGACAAGCGCCCACAATTAGGCGGCAACGTCTATTGTGAACCTATCTCCCTCCCTGTTGGGGAGGGCCGGGGAGAGGCCGCCCGAAGCCGTCACCCTTTGGGGAACAGGCCGCCCCATGCGCGAGTTCTTGTGGAGCGAAGAGATGGCCGATGCTTCTGTTCATGTACTCCTCAATGTGGATTTCAAAGACACCTACGACAATAGCATCAAGAATGCCGATGGCATCACCGAGATTCGCAACTGCCATATCAACGTCGGCACAGGCAAGGAGATCAGCATCCGCCAAGTAGCCGAACTCATCCAGAAGGAAATCGGATTCCAGGGCGAACTCCAATGGGATGCCTCAAAACCCGACGGCACACTGAAGAAACTCACTGATGTAAGCAAACTCCACCAATTAGGCTGGCATCATAAGATTGAAATCGACGAGGGTATTCATCGTCTATACGAGTGGTATAAGAAAGGCATAAGTATCAATCATCAAACAGTGTAACACCCATCACCCGTATTCATATAAGGATATCAGCGATTTGTTCCCTACTATTTGCAAACAAATATCCAAGAAATGAAAAATATAACCGTAACATCCCCTCTCCTTCCCAATCTCGATGAGTTCCACGAGATGCTGAAGGGGATATGGGACAGCAAGTGGATTACCAATAATGGTTCATTCCACAAACAACTTGAAAAGGCGCTTGCAGAATATCTGAAAGTTCCATATATCAGCCTCTTTACCAATGGCACCCTGCCTCTGCTTACGGCATTACAGGCATTACGCATCACAGGTGAGGTCATTACAACTCCTTATAGTTTTGTGGCCACCACCCATAGCATCTGGTGGAACGGATGCAAACCTGTATTTGTGGACATAGAGGAAAGCACATGTGGCATAGACCCCGACAAAATTGAGGCTGCCATTACTCCCAAAACCACAGCCATTATGCCCGTGCATTGCTATGGCAAACCTGTAAATATGGATGCCATTCAAGCCATTGCAGACAAATATGGCCTGAAAGTTATCTATGATGCTGCCCATGCTTTCGGCGTTGAGATCAATGGAGAAAGTGTATTGACCAAAGGAGACATGTCCACCCTGTCGTTCCATGCCACCAAAGTTTATAACACATTAGAAGGTGGTGCTTTGATTGTAAAAGATGAAGCCACGAAAAAACGTATCGACTATTTGAAGAACTTCGGCTTTGCCGGAGAAACAGAGGTGGTAGCACCCGGTATCAACAGCAAGGTGGATGAGGTACGTTCAGCCTATGGCCTTCTCAATCTGAAGCAGGTAGACAATGCTATTGCAGCAAGACAGAAGGTTGCAAACTGCTATCGTGAAGCATTAAGGGGTGTTCCTGGCATCAGGTTCTTTGATGATATGCCTGGTGTAAAACACAACTACAGCTATTTCCCGATTTTCGTAAACGCTGAAGAATACGGAATGACGCGCGATGAACTCTATTTCAAAATGAAAGAACAGGGAGTACTTGGCCGCCGCTACTTCTATCCGCTCATTAGCACATTCAGCACCTATCGCGGTCTTCCGAGCGCTGCGCCCGAGAATCTGCCTGTGGCTACCAAAATGGCCGATGAAGTCATTTGCTTACCAATGCACCATGCATTGAGTGAAGAGGATATTCAAAGAACAATAGATATTATTGTATGATGAAACAATTACTAATTATTGGGGCAAGAGGATTCGGAAGGGAGGTCTATAACTTATTCTTGAAATGTAAAAAAGCAGGATTGGATGTAGAATGTAAAGGATTTCTTGATAGTAAATCTGATGCCTTAGAAGATTTCCCGAATTATCCTCCTATCATTTCATCCGTCGAAGACTACGTCATCCAACCTAATGATGTCTTTATTTGTGCATTAGGAAACGTTAAGTACAAAAAACAATATGTTACTTACATGAAGGAGAAAGGTGCACAGTTCATTTCTCTTATTCACCCCAAGGCAGAAATCGACTTGAATACAAAAATCGGCGAAGGATGCATTATTAGGTCATACGCATCAATTAGTTGTGATGTAACAATTGGAGATTTCGTTACGATTATGGCTTTTGTTGCTATCGGCCATGACGTTAGGATTGGCGATTGGTCTCACTTGGGTGCTCATTGTTTTATGGGTGGTTTTTCAAAACTTGGAACGATGGTAACTATGCACCCTGGTGCAAGATTATTACCTCATAAAGAAGCAATGGACGGTTCAACTATTGGCGCTGGCAGTATTGCTATTTCTAAAGTTAAAGAGAACACAACAGTTTTTGGCATTCCGGCAAAAAAAATTGGTATTTAGATTTGCATAATATTATACATCCCAAAAATAGAAAAAAATGAAATCATTAGATGTTTTTGTAGAACTTTTTGCTGAGCAATTTGATGATACAGACCCCTCAACTATTAAGGCAGAAACCGTATTTCATGAACTTGAAGAATGGTCTTCTTTAATAGGTCTTTCTATTATCGCTATGGTCGACGAAGAGTTTGACGTAGCATTAAAAGGAGATGATGTTAAATCTTCTGTTACTGTTGAGGACTTGTACAACAAAGTTTTAGCAAAAAATCAATAGCACTGATAGTTTTGATCGGTTTCGTTGAGACCGTTGTATTAAAAGACTTCTCAACATCTTATTGGAAAGATACTGAAATGAATTATAACCCGTTTAGTCTTGAAAGTAAGATAATCCTTGTGACAGGTGCATCATCTGGGATAGGTAGGGCTGTTGCTATAGAATGCGCTAAACTTGGTGCAAAGGTAATCATAACTGCACGTAATGAGGAACGCCTAATTGACACACTCCATATCTTGGAAGGTGATGGACATCAAATGATTGTTTCAGATCTTACACAAGAAGACAATATAAAAAATCTTGTTGATGAGATTCCTGTAATCGATGGCATTGCCCAGTGTGCGGGAAAAGGCCTAACTTTACCCCTTCTTTTTGCTTCAAGAAAAAAGTTTGACGGGATATTCGACATTAACTTTTTCGCTCCAGTAGAACTTTTAAGACTAATTGTAAAGAATAAAAAACTGAAATCCTCTGCTGTATTTATTGTATCTGTTGGCGGTACAGGTAGATGGACACCTGGCAATGCCATTTATGGTTCATCTAAGGCAGCCTTGCAATCTATGATTAACTATTTCGCCATAGAACTTGGACACAAAAAAATCCGAGTCAATGGCGTAAATCCTGGTATGGTTGAAACACCTCTTATTCAGCACGGTCTTTTATCGGACGAACAATTGGAAGCTGATAAGGCCACATATCCATTGGAAAGATATGGTAAACCAGAAGATATTGCACATTCTGTTGCCTTTTTACTTTCTGATGCTTCTTCATGGATAACAGGACATAGTATTGTAATCGATGGCGGTATTACAGCAAGATAATTAGATTAGCAAAAACCTTTCAGCGAGATCTACAATCATAAAAAAATGAAGTATTTAGCAGAAGTCAAAATAATTATAGCCAAAATTCTGAATTTGCCAGAATCAAGTCTTGATGTTGATACAGACATGTCAGAGATTTCTGAATGGGATTCTATGAGCAATATCCGCATTCTTTCTACATTGGAAGAACACTATAATATTCTGTTTCCAGAAGATGATGTTTTCGACCTGACATCGGTGTCTGCTTTGGCAGAGGAGATTGAAAAAATAAAAGGATAAAGACGAAGAAAATGTATTGTTATAGTCCATTGCTTCAGGCTATTGCTGCTCAAGTTGAGAAACATCCCCAAAAGGTGGCTCTCGTCGTGAACGGAGATGAAACGAGTTATGAGCAGTTATGGCTGAACATAAAGAAGGCAGCATCCTGGATTCATGCCCAAGGATATAAAGCCCATGATACCATCCCCTTGAAAGGAGCCAAAGAGGCTCATTTCGTATGGATGTATTTCGGAGCACAAATCCTTGGTGTTATCAATGAAATCTTTGATCCAGAACTTGATGTCAAGACCCTTGAGTATAATCCAGAGGACATCCTGAAGATGGAGCCTTACGAAAGTGAAGTAGAAGGACTACAAGAGCATGATATCATAGAGATTCTTCACACTACGGGTACAACGTCGAAACCTAAAGGGGTGTGCTTGTCACATTTCAATATTTATTGGGCAGCAAAAAACACCTCAGACTTCGTACAGAACGATGCCGACGATGTAGAAGTGGTAGTGATGCCTATATGTCATGCATTTGGTCTTCGACGTATGGTACTAACCATCATGAATGGAGCCACCGCCGTATTACTTCCCAACTTTGCCAACGTACAATTGTTAATTAAGACCATCCAGAAATATCATGTGACAACATGGGGAATGGCTCCTGCTGCCTGGACGTATGTTCGCAAAATTAGCGGCACACGTATTTCCCGTTTTGCTGACCAAATACGACATATTGAATTTGGCACCGCAGCCATGCCTATGGCAGGTAAGGAAGACATCTTAAGTTTGTTACCAAACACACGTATTTGTCACAACTATGGGCTTACAGAGTCTAACCGTACCTGTATGGTTGAATATCACGATACGGAACACTTGCACTCTGTTGGACAACCTATCGCTGACAATGTCAAGGTAAAAGTAATTGATGGAGAAATCTGTGTTCATGGTCATCAAACCATGGAACGCTATCTGTATGATGAAGATAATGCAACCGCTTTTGTTGAAGGATTCTTTCGAACTGGTGATTGTGGGTATGTCTCTGATGATGGCTATGTTTATCTAACCGGTCGCGCCAAGGAAATGATTAATATCGGGGGCAAGAAGGTAAGCCCCATGGATGTAGAAGAAGCCCTTATGAACGTCGGAGTGGGAGACTGTATTTGCGTGGGTGTTCCCCATGAACTGTTGGGCGAGTGTATCAAGGCTTATATCTTAACTGGATCTACCCAAATGTCCTTGGAAGATATTGGTCAGAAAATGCAGGAATCACAACCCCATTTCAAATGTCCCACCTATTATGAGTGGATTGACAAAATTCCAGTAAATTCTCTTGGTAAAAAACAAAGAAGGGCATTAACGGAAAACAAATAAATCAGAAATGTCACAGTTAACTACCCAAAAAGTCAAGATTGTTGGTATGTCTGCGTGTGTACCAAAGAATATTGAAGAGAATATTTCTCTTTCTATCTTCAAAACCGAGGAAGAAGCCCGGAAAGTGATTGAGTCAACGGGTATTGAGCGTCATAGAATCGTTGACCCTGGTGTGACAGCATCCGATTTGACTGTTAAAGCGGTTGAGAAGTTAATGGAGGATCTTGAATGGGATATTCAGTCGGTCGATATGCTGCTTTACGTCTGTACAACACGTGACTACATTCAGCCGATGACATCACCAACCATTCAAGACCGCTTGGGAATGCGACAAGACAGTTTTGTCATGGACTTACCTATGGGATGTGCCGGTTGGGTATATGGTATGAGTGTGGCAGGCTCTCTTATGGACAAAGGTACATTAAAGAGAGGATTATTGGTAGTGGCTGAAACCAACACCCAGAGTCATGCCATAAATGACCGGACTTCCCGCCCACTCTTTGGCGATGCAGCCACTGTAACGGCAATAGAGTTTGACAACACCTTTGACAGGCCCATGAACTTCCTTTTTGGAGTTGATGGCTCTGGGGCTGATGCTATCATGGCTCAATATGGGGGCTTCCGTCATCCCACCACCATTGAAAGTTTGAAGGAAATAGAAGTAGAACCTGGAGTTTGGCGTAAAGGAACTGACATTGTTCTCAATGGCATGGATGTCTTCAGTTTCGCCATCCGCAGACCTCCAAGACAGATGAAAGAACTCATCCAACTCTTCAATATCAATTTGGATGATATTGACTATTTGCTTTTACACCAAGCCAATAAATATATCGATGACCGAATTCGAAAATCATTGAAGTTCACAGAAGAGAAAACACCTTATTGCCTGAATGATTTTGGAAACGTATCTGGTGCATCTATTCCATTAACTATGGTAACCAAATTGGTTAAGCCATTAGGCGAAAAGCCCAATCACTGTCTGGCATGTGGATTTGGTGTCGGCCTATCCTGGGCAAGCATGGAATTTTGGACAGAAGCCGTAAAAGTGTCTAAACTCGTTGAATATTAAAATAAAATAAGTAGATTAATGAATCTTACGATTACTCCCCGTCGTGTCAATCTATTGATTGGTCCACTGCTGTTCTTACTATGTTGCGTCCTTCTTCCTTCTTCGCTCTTTGAGTCGTTGGCAAGCAGGGCTGCAATAGGTACTGTGGTGTGGATGGCATATTGGTGGGTGACCACCCCTGTGGACTATGCTATTACGGCTTTCCTTCCAATGGCTACAAATGCTCTTCTGCAGATAGCCGATATGAAGGAAGTGATTGCCAATTATGCATCAGAGACTGTGTTGCTTTTGTTTGGCGCTTCCATCATCACCGTTTCTTGGGAACAAACAGGACTTGACAAGCGTATTGCCTCGCTATTCCTTCGGTTAATCGGTAATAGTGTGAGAAGTCAGATTATATTCTGGTTTATGTTGGCGACAATGATGTCAACAGTGCTTCCAAATTCTGTGGTTGTCGCAACGATCATCCCCATCGCTGTCGCGATGTTAAAATACGCTGGACATGGAGATATCCCTAACAGTAAGATCGGTTCACTGCTTTTAATGACAATTGCCTGGGCTGCAGGGCTCGGCGGTCTGGCTTCTCCTTTAGGCGGTGCCATGAATCTTGTCACCGTTGATTATATCCAGCAGGTAACAGGACAGGAGTATATGTATATTGACTGGGTTGTCAAATTCCTGCCAGTCATGATTGTGCTGATTGTCACCAACCTTCTGTTTATTTTGATGGGTGTCAAGAAAACTGATTCTTTAGGTGGGTCAAGAGAGTATTTTGAGCAGGAGTACAAAAAACTACCCAAAATGAGTTATGAGGAATGGGCTTCGTTTATCCTTTTCCTTTTAGCCACAATCCTCGCCTTCACCCGCCAAATGTATAAAGACATCCTCCCCGGACTAAAACCTTGTTATGCTTTTATCATCTGCGCTATTCTTTGTTTCCTCATCCGAAAGCACAGTGGTGGCCGGTTAATGATTTGGAAACACGTTCAAGGAAGGATTATTTGGGAACTTTTGTTCATCTTTGCAGGAGGTATGGCTGCCGGTACTCTGATTACTGGATCAGGAGCGGCAGATGCTATCGGTAACGCTGTAGCATCTATGAATCTGAATGGTGGAATCATCATGATATGTGTGTTCATCGCTGCTCCTATGATTATGGCAAATGTTACTTCCAATACAGGCACTGCAGCCGTCATTATTCCTATCGTAATCTCTATCGCCAAAGGATTAGGACAGAACCCTATACCTTATATATATGTAGCCACCATTGGTGTAAACCTCGCTTACATGCTACCAACGTCTATCCGTGCCGTACCTGTCGGCTATGGTCTGTCACCCAAATATATGCTTAAGGAAGGTTGGAAGATAACGTTGATGGTACTTATCACTATGACCGTCATGGGGTGGTTGCTACTGACCTATTGGCCTACTTTTTCTGAATGATGTAAACTGTGGACATACCCACAAATGCAACTTAATATATTATTACCCAATAACATCATTCTGAGAAATCTGATTATAATTATCATTACATGAGACAAAAAAAACTGATGCTTCTCGGTGGCATCCGATATTTGTTGCCAATCATTAAGGCGGCACACGAACAGGGATATTATGTCATCACGGCAGACTACATCCCCGATAATATAGCCCATAAATACAGTGATGAGTATGTCAACGTCAGTATTATTGACAAAGAGGCCGTTCTGAAAGTTGCAAAAGAAAAACAAATAGACGGCATCATGTCTTTCGGTGTCGATCCTGGTGTGGTTGCCGCTTCATACGTTCAGAATAAGATGGGGCTTCCCTCTTTCGGTCCCTTTGAATCGGTTGAAATCCTCCAAAACAAGGATAAGTTCCGTGCCTTTCTTGCAAACAACGGCTTTAACGTGCCCCAGGCCAAAGGTTTCGACAGCATTGAGGCTGCAATGAACGAAATTAATTGGTATCCTTGGCCTGTCATCGTAAAACCAACAGATGCTGCAGGCAGCAAAGGTGTTACCAGGGTTGACCGACCAGAAGATTTAAAACCAGCTCTGGAATATGCCATAGAGCACTCTATTTCAGGCCATATCATCATAGAGGAGTTTATTGAAAAGGCAGGATGCTCTTCTGACACAGACAGTATGTCTGTTGACGGCAAACTGGTATTTACCAGTTTCAGCGCGCAACGCTTCGATGTTAATGCAACTAACCCTTATACGCCAGCAGCTTTTTCGTGGCCATCAACCTTTACGAAAGAGCAAGAGACTTATCTCAAGTCTGAGATCCAACGACTTATCACCCTCCTTGGACTAAAGACTGTTGTATACAATATAGAAACCCGTATTGGAACTAACGGCAAACCTTACATCATGGAACTGACCCCTCGCGGTGGTGGCAATCGGCTGTGTGAGATGCTTCGTTATGCTACGGGAGTTGATATGATTACAGCCATTACCCGTGCAATAGTCGGTGATCCTATTCTTGAACCCATAGAGCAAAAGCCTTACAATGGCCATTGGGCAGAAATCATTCTTCATGCAGACAAGAACGGCGTCTTCGACCACTTGGAGATAAGCAAGGATTTACCTGCTGAGATCGTAGAAGAAGATCTTTGGGTGAAACAAGGCGACAAAGTAGAGAGTTTTGAAGGTGCCAACAATTCTATCGGTACATTAGTACTCAAATTCAAAACTGCGGAAGAACTTGAATATGCCATCACCCATCAGTGGGAGTGGTTGAAAGTTTATGTAGATTAGTTTTCCGTTATTTCATGCCTGCATGAGTATAACAAATAATAAAAAAACAATCATTTTAGCATATCATGAACATGAAAATTTTTGTTATAGGACAGTGTACCCTTCACTGGGGAAGAATGGAATATGGTAATATTGGCAATTACTACATTGTTGAACCTTTTTTTCGCGAATTACACAGAGTATTTCCAAAAGCAACAATCAAAACTACCTTCCAGATGTCAGATGAATTCTGTGAAAAGGAACAAGTTGAATGTGTTCCTATGGAAGAATATTATGGGTGGAACGATGACGACCTGACGCTCGCATATAAAGAACTTGCCATTGCCAGCATCTATCACGATACAAAAACGCTGATAGATACTACTCCCTTCATAAACGATGTGATGGATTCAAACCTTGTAATTGAGTTTGCTGGCGACATTTGGGGGAAAAATGCAGATTTTCTTGGTCCAAGCAGATTCTTAATTGGCCTCATAAAAGATAGGATTCCACAACTCTTAGGCAAGCCAACAGCTATGCTAGCCAGTTCACCTGGCCCATTCAATGAAGACAGCACACTTCCTTTTGCACGAAAGGTATATGAGTCTTTCGACTATGTTGCCAATCGTGAGGCTGTCAGCAGAATGGTTTTGAATAGTTTTGGTTTTGACACCTCAAAAGTTTTTGATGCGGCTTGCCCTGCCTTTATGTTTGAACCTGGCTCACAAGAATCTATCGTTAAGTTTATCACGGGAACACCATTGGAAAACAAGAAAAGGCCTGTTGTGGGCTTTATTCTTTGCGGATGGAATCTAGTGAAAGGACCATATACGAGGGAGGATTGGGATGACGAAGAGTTTGTACAGTATGTTCATGTACTCACACAGTTTATAAAGAAGAACGGTGTAGATGTGTGCTTTATGTCCCATTCTAATGGGTTTAAATTACCTCCCCATTTTAAACTTATCAGAGGTAGAGACTATCCTTTCGCTAAAAAAATGTATGAATTGATGTCTAAAACAGACTGTGCCGACCATGTGTTTTTAATGGATGGACTTTACAATGCCAAAGAAACAAAAGCTATTATCAAGAATTTTGACATGCTTATTTCTGGTCGTGTCCATGGAGCTATTGCTGGTATCTCTCAGAATGTCCCTACTGTCATTATAGACTATGGTCATGAACCTAAAGCACATAAACTAATTGGTTTCGCCAAAGTTGCTGGCCTGGAAGATTATATTGCAAATCCAGCTGACGAAATTGATATTCAAGCAAAAGTGGATAATTGCTGGAATAACCGAAATGCACTTAACAAGTTCCTTATTAGGCGAAATAAAGAAATCATTAAACTTATACAGTCACAGTTTGATGCATTAAAAAATATAGTTTAGTCTTACACTTTCATGACACAAATATTATTCAATCAATCATCTGAGCAAATGATTCTCAATCATTTAAAAAGGGTTTCGCCTCTTTTTAAACCAATGTTGTCTTCTTATGTAGATCTACCTATATATGCAAAAAAAATATTTGAAAAAGCGAACAGAATTGAGGCCTGGAATAATGGTTGTTTAATAGGATTAATAGCATATTATCTCAACATAGAAGAATCATTTGCATTTATAACAAATGTAAGTCTTGAAAAAGAATTTGTAGGAAGAGGTATCGCAACACAAATGATGGAAATGTTGTATATCAAAACTGCTGGTAAGATTAAGGTTATAAAACTTGAAGTCAAGTCCATTAACTCTTCAGCTATCAATTTTTATAATAAACTTGATTTTAAGGCCATTGGTAAGGGGTATGATTTCATAGAGATGGAAAAACAATTAAATAGGAATTGACTCCTGTTCATAAACAAATAACCTTAAAAAGGGGGAATAGTAATGGACAGAATTAGCCTGACTTACATAAGGAACAAAAGCAGAAGGCAAAGGCGTGGCTGTTAAAGACAACAAGTTCATTGGTCCCCCAATGTTGAAGATGGCAGAGAAGATTTTGGCCAAACAGAAACAAATAATGCATCTTTGAATCACCGAAAAATTCAGTCCAGTGAGGGGGAGTTTAGGTAATAGATTGTATTAATTATAGAGTGGTTTATAAAAGCCAAGTATATTATAATGCATAATTAAGAGACTGTATCAAAATCAGGATAACAACTAAAATGGCTGAACAAAACTTAAAACTAAAAACTAAAAAAGGATTATATTGGAAGTTTGCTGAACAATTCTCAAACTATGGCATGCAATTTATTATTGGCATTGTCATGGCTCGATTGTTGTCTCCAAGCGATTATGGAATAACAGCATTGCCTGGAGTGTTTCTTGCTGTCGCTGGCATTTTTGCCGGTGCTGGATTTGGATCAGCCATGGTGAGAAAGCCAGAACTGACAGAAAATGATTTGGCTACTGCTTTCTATTACAGCACAGGAGTGGGAATCATCTGCTACATACTTCTCTTTATTGCCTCACCATGGATAGCGAATTTCTATAATACTCCCGTTTTAAAACCACTTATTAGAGTAACAGCCTTGGGATTTGTATATGGACCACTTGGCACTCCTCAAGGCATAATTCTTCAGCGTCGACTTGACTTCAAGACACCTGCAAAAATTAGTGTCGTTTGCAAAATAGTCTCAGGTATTGTGGGTATCACAATGGCTTTTTACGGATATGGCGTGTGGGCATTAACAATTTCTGGTATGCTATCTGGCATTGTTGGTCTTTGCATTAAGTGCTATGTAGTACGCTGGTATCCCAAAACAGGATGGTCAAAAGAATCTTTCAATTATCTTTGGGGATATGGAAACAAATTAATGGCATCATGGTTATTAGGAACATTATATGAAAACATCGTTCCAGTATTTATTGGAAAATATTACAGCCCTGCACAATTAGGTGTGTATAATCGTGCTGCTGGATATGCAAACCTTCCTTCTAAAAATGCCACAGGAGTACTTCAGGGTGTAACCTTCCCTGTTCTCAGTAAAATTCAAGACAACACGGAAGACCTAGCCCATAAATATAGAAAGATGATAAGGGTTTCAGCCTTTGTCATTTTTCCCATGATGCTTCTTTTATCGGCCTTAGCAAGACCACTCATCATTGTGATGATTACAGCTAAATGGGAATCATGCATCATTCTCCTTCAAATCATGTGCTTTTCTATGATGTGGTATCCTATTCATGCTATCAATTTAAATCTTTTGCAGGTTAAAGGAAGAACAGATTTATTTTTCCGACTTGAGGTGGTTAAGAAATCATATGGTTTAATTATTCTTGCCATAACACTGCCAATGGGATTAGTAACACTTTGTATAGGAAATCTAATTTCTTCACTTATTTCTCTTATCGTTAATACTTGGTACACAGGAAAACTCATAAACGTTGGTTACTGGAAACAAATGGGTGACTTGATACCAATATTTGGAATGAGTCTTGCCATGTATCTTTGTGTCTCAGTGTTTTGTTATTTTATACCTAATATGTATTTTCAAATCATAGGTGGAGGCATTCTTGGTGTAATTCTCTATATAACATTTGCTGTCATCTTTAAGCGCGACGAAATCAACGAAGTGAAATACTTGCTTAGATTAAAGAAAAAAAAATGAAGAGTTTTAATAAGAGAATAATCATTGTAAATTCTTATGTTAATTATGGCGGCCCTATTGTGTTAGCAGAATTATGTCGTAATTTACGCAAATTAGGATGTGACGCCCGGTTGCTTATGGTTCCATACTTCGCCAGGAAAAAGGTAAATAATGCACGTTATAAGAAATACATTATCGTGTTCCAACTCATCGCATTATATAATTATATACTATTCAAAATAACAGGAAAAGAAAGAAAAGACAGATATGGACTACCATTCTTTTTTTCGCTTGTAAAAGGATGTAAATTGCAATATCACCCATTCTTCAAGAAAAGTAATAGTATCGTTTTATATCCCGAAGTAGTTTTTGGTAATCCCTTAGACGCAGATAATGTTGTAAGATGGTTTCTTAACAATACAAAATACAAAAATCTTCCTGGTGCATATTTAAAAACGGACTTATTCATTGCTTATAGAGATATTTTCAATGACATATCTTTAAATCCAAATAATTATATTATTCGTCAAATGTATTTCGACTTAGATTTATATAAAAGGTACAATTACGGTAAAAGACAAGGAAAATGCTATATCATAAGAAAAGGAGCTAAACGCCCTGATTTACCTACATCATTTGACGGTCTCGTTATTGACAGATTGCCCGAAAAAGAAAAAGTTAGAATATTCAATGAAAGTGAGTATTGCTATAGTTATGACACCCAAACAGCATATTCTTCTATAGCTGCAATTTGCGGATGCAAATCCATAGTTATGCCAGAACCAGGAAAGTCTCGTAAGGATTATAGAGGAGAAGGTGACAGCCCAGGTTATGGCATCGCTTATGGAGACAAGAAAGAAGAAATAGAATGGGCGCTGTCAACAGTTGACAAACTAACAGAGTCGCTTGATTACACAGAGTTAAATGTTAAAAATGCTATGGATCTAATTGAGATATTAAAAAAACATTTTAACTGATTTCTGGGCATCTATTCAATATAGAATATTATTATCAGCATAACTCTATTCTCCCCATAAATTATGAAATACAGCATAGCTATTCCTGCATACAAGTCGCTATTTTTACAAGAATGTATTAATAGTATTTTGTCACAAACATGTGGCGATTTTGAATTAATCATTGTTAATGACGCTTCTCCAGAAAATATAGATGAGATAGTATTCAATTTTAAAGACCCAAGAATTAGATATTATAAAAACAACAAAAATAGTGGTGCTTTAAATTTAGTAGACAACTGGAACAAATGCCTCCAATACGCTAAAGGTGACTTCTTTATTTGTATGGGAGATGATGACAAATTATTACCAAATTGCCTTGAAGAATACAATAAACTAATCAATAATTTTCCCAACTTAGATATATATCACGGTTGGACGGAAATAATCGATGAAAATTCTAAGATTATTACTTTGCAAGAACCCAGGCCACTTAAGGAATGTGTATATTCGATGATGTGGAATAGATGGAAATACCGGAATCAGTACATTGGTGACTTCTTATTCCGAACTGTTGCACTTAAAAACGCAAACGGTTTTTACAAACTTCCTTTGGCTTGGGGAAGTGATGATATTACTTCATATATTATTGCAAAAGACAAAGGAATAGCTAATACTCAGGTACCTGTCTTTCAATATCGCCGTAATAGTTACACAATATCTTCCTCATGTAATTCCGAATACAAACTTATAGCATTAAAAGGCGATTTCAATTGGTCAAACAATTTCTTAAAGCCCCCCCCCCTGGACACTATAAGCAGAATTTATTGGGAGGATCTTTGTAAAATTTCTTATACTAGATATCTACGAAGAAAATATTATACATTACAAAAAGATGTAAACAATGGAGGAATTGTCAGATTATTTTTTTGGTTTAAAAATAGGTCAAAGTATGAAATAAGCACTAAAGTCCTTTATAATCTGTCTATATTTTGCATAAAAAAAAATATCAGAAGATTGTTCGACTTTCATTAGAGATACAGACTTAATACTTTTAATGGATAAATAATGAAAATTTTATTTGCTTGTTCATATAACTCTGTTTTTAAAAAAAATACAAACCCCTTTGTTAAATCGCTAATTGAAGGAATGAGGGCTGAGGGATGTTCTATTGATTGTGATTTGCAGAGATTTTGGACAGATTTCGATGATTATGATATTATTTACTTGCAATGGCCAGAAGCTATATATCAATGGGATAAGAGTAAGATTAATTTAGATGAGTTGTCCTATCATTTTGATCTTTTAAAAAAGAATAAGAAGAAAATAGTAGTAACCTGCCATAACCTTCATCCCCACAATAATGATGATTTGACTACAGAATTATATAATTTAGTTTATTCGAAGGTCGATGCCATTCATCACATGGGGACTTATAGTTATAATGTTTTGAAGGAAAAGTATCCTAATACCTTTCATTTCATCGTGCCTCATCATGTTGCAGATGAAATGTGGAACAGAAAGTATAATGTCTCGGATTTCAGAAAAAAATTAAACATCCCAGAAAATGACATCGTTATTTCATCATTTGGTGCCTTTAGGAATCAAGATGAAGTTGATATGTTTTTAAATATGGCTAAAGATGTCGGCCGAAAGGGCATCACATATTTAGCACCAAGAATTCCTATCGGAAAATTGTATAATGGAAGATGGATTAACAAATCCATTAGCTTCATTATAAAATATATCAAATACAAGCGTTTGGGTGTGAGATATGCTGGATTTCTTTCTAGCGAGGAACTTGACGAATGGTTATGTGCCTCTGATATAGTGTTCATTCAAAGAAAAGAAATTCTAAATTCTGGTAATGTTGCTTTAGCTTTCTCTGCCCATAAGGTTGTTGTCGGACCAAATCTAGGTAATGTCGGTGAATTGTTGAAAGAAACAAATAATTACACTTTTAACCCGGGAAAAAGAGATTTAGTATGCCAAGAAGTTAAAAAAGCTATTGACGCTTGCCAAAAAGGTAGTAATCTTGGAGATGACAACTATGAGTATGCTATAAAAAATTGGAACACATCAAAAGTTTGTCACGATATTATTTCCACATTGTCTTATTTCTTGAACATACCAATAAACAATCTCAACAAGCAATAATATAATGATAATCCTCTATACTTAAAAGCGATTCATGCCCAATATTTATAGAAAACAATATTAATAACAAACCAAGATTTCAATAAAATTAGAATGAACAGTTTAGTTTCAGCAATTATCACAACACACGACCGACAGGATTTACTGGTTCGTGCCGTAAAAAGCGTGCTCAGTCAAACGTATAAGAATCTGGAGCTTATAGTTGTAGATGATGCTTCAGACGAAAGAGCAGACGAATTGCTCAGGGAATTCAATTTACAATATATCTATATTCCAAAAGAAGAGAGCAAAGGTGGAAACCATGCTCGGAATGTAGGTATTAGAGCAGCAAAAGGAGAGTATATAGCCTTTCTGGATGATGATGATTACTGGCTGCCAACCAAAATTGAAAAACAAGTTAAACTTATCGAAGAAAAAAAATGCGGACTTGTTTATTGCGGTAAAACTTATGAAAATGTTATTGGGAACGAAATTCATTATACAGAGGATTACCCTAGACACAGTGGAGATATGAGCCATAAGATTCTTATGGTTATTATTCCTACTACATCCACAATTTTGGTTAAAAAAACTCTGTTATTAGAAGTCGGACTATTTGATGAGAAGCTAAAATATTGGCAAGAATATGAGTTATCTATCCGCTTAGCACAAAAGACGGAATACTATTATGTAAATGAACAACTTGTCGTATATAGAGTTAATATAAAAGACAACAATAGATTATCAAATAAATACAAAGGTTGGAAAGAAGCCGTTAAATACGTGTTTAACAAACATCATGCCCTTTATAAAAACATTTCCTTTAAAGAAAAAATTTGGGTAAAACAAATGGTGTGGAAGGTCGCCCGATATAGATGTAAAGTCGGAAAAATGTGGGGAAAGTACATTTATTACCAATGCTTAATCCAAACATCGTACAAAATTAATAAGTTTATACACTTATTAAGACCTCACAAACAATAAGTTTATATATCAAACAAGAATCATATATTTGTGCGGCATCAGGCTACAATTGTATCGATGAGGAGTATTTTTGTGATATATTTTAAGTCGTTTATTAAGTATTTATTGTTGCAATTATTTGGATTATTTCCTGTAAGCAACAATAAAATTGTTGCTACTACTATGAAAGGAAGGAAGTATGGCGATAATCCTCAATTTATAGTAGAATATATAAAAAAGGTATTACCTCAAGTTGATGTAGTTTGGCTTACTGCTAAAGGATACGAGTACACTGTTCCTGTATGGATAAGAAAGATTCCTTACACTTTTAATTTAAAAATGCTATACGAGATGAGAACTGCCAAAGTCTGGATAGATTCTCATAGATTAAAATCGTTTGTTAAGAAAAAGAATGGCCAGTATTTTATTGAAACATGGCATGGCGGTTTAGGGATGAAGAAAATTGAAATGGATACAGAAACCGTTCGTAAATCACAAGAACAAATGTCAGAACTAAAGAACACGTGTAAACTGGCTGATGTTTTTATTTCCAATTCTGACCACCTTTCCAATATTTATCGAAAAGCGTTTGGATATCAAGGTCCTATATGGAAGTGTGGATATCCAAAAAACGACATTCTCCTGAAAGATCATAGCCAGATAGCAAATAACACAAGAAAAGACCTGAACATTATTAACAACACAAAGATTGTTCTATATGCCCCAACTTATCGCGATGGATTCGCATGGAGAAACGAGAAAGACTTCTCGGTATTTGACATAAACTATGAAGATGTAAAAAAAGCAGTTCAAGAGCGTTTTGGGGGTGATTGGACTATATTGGTAAAGTGGCATCCCACAATGATTCCTTATATTCAACGCAATCATATATATTTTGACAATGTTACGGATGTTACGGAATATAACAATATGCAAGGTCTTATATGTGCTGCAGATATTGTCATTTCGGATTATTCCAGTTGTATTTTTGATGCTGCTCTAAGGGAGATTCCTTGTTTCACCTATGCCAAAGACTTTGAGCAATACAAAAAAACTCAGGGTACTTATTTTGAAATGGAAGAATTACCTTTCCCTTATGCAAAGAATAATGAAGAACTTATTTATAATATTTCTCATTATAATCACAATGCATTTCTCAAGAGATGGGATGAATTCAAAACCAAAACAGGGTTGGTTGAAACAGGCCATGCAACAAAAGAAATAGCAGAAATGATAATAAAAATACTTGATGGGAAAAAAGATAATATTGTTCAAGGGCTAACTAATTGATTTTTCGTCAGACATACCATTTGCTGTTGTTCTTGGTTAATCTTTATATATGAAGAGAGGTTTATTAAAGTTTGCTTATTTATTTTCTGTTTGCCTTTTTTATCTGTTTAGGCTTATTCCTATACAAAAAAAGAAAGTCATTGCCACGTCATTCAAAGGAATGAAATTCGGTGATAACCCGCTATATATCCTAAATGCAATACATAAACTTGATCCTTCTATTGAATGTATCTGGTTGAAAGGTCGAACTGCATTATATGATGTTCCTTCATGGATTAAAGTCGTTAGTTATAGATTTGACAACTGGAGAACAATTTATGAAATAGCCACAGCAAAGGTTTGGATTGATTCGCACCGAATAAAATCCTGCGTAAAAAAAAGAAAGGACCAACTATTTATAGAAACCTGGCATGGAGGATTAGGGATCAAAAGAGTTGAGATGGATGTTCCTGCGTTTGTGAACAACGATTACGTTATTAAAGAACTTGAGACAACAAATAAATATGCTGATGTCTATATATCGCAATCTGATCATTTAACAAATATCTACAGACGCGCTTTTGGCTACACAGGACCAGTGTACAAGTCCGGATATCCCAAAAACGATTTGTTTTTTAATGACAATCAAGAATTGGTTTCCTCTGTCAAAAATCATTTTGGTATATCAGACAAGAAAATATGCCTTTATGCCCCAACATTTCGTGATAGTTTTAATAAATGTATCGATATTTCTATTTATGATATTGATTTCGAAGCACTTAGAATTGCTCTACAAAACAAATTTGGAGGAGAATGGGCAATCATGGTAAAATGGCATCCTCTATATGCCCGAGATTTAAATTCAAAAGTTCAATTAGATGATACCATCATCAATGCCTCTTCTTACCAGAATATGCAAGAGTTGATATTATCTGCCGATGTCATGATTACCGATTATTCAAGTTGCATTTTTGATGCTTTCCTTAGGGATATTCCCTGCTTTACTTATGCAAAAGATTTTGATGAGTATAAAATCGAAAGGGGTGTTTATTATCAGATGGAAGAATTACCATTTTCTTATGCAAAAAACAACGAAGAACTGATAAAAAACATACAAGGTTTTGACAACAACTCATATTTGCAAAGAATAACTGATTTTAAAAAACTGACAGGATTGAGAGAAACAGGGCATGCTTCCGAAGATATTGCAAAAAAAATTTTAGAGTTCATGTCTGGGAAGAATGTAGTATGGAGTTAAAGACACCTAATATTAAACACAGTTCCGTACAGATGGAGCCCATGAAACGTGTTCCTTACTTAGATTACGCCAGATTGTTCGTTGCATATTTGGTTATTTTCGGTCATTTATATCCCATTAGTAGTCAAAGTACGATTAGAGCTGTCATTTATTCTTTCCATATCCCGTTCTTTTTTATTGTGAGCGGTATGTTACACAAGAATAAGGGAAGTATTCAATGGAAAAAACACTTGAAAACTATTGGTATACCCATTTTGTTCTTTAATGTTGTATTTGTGTTTGTCAATGCACTTTATGGATATATTGGTGTTTTTGATGGATATGAAAACAAATCCTTTATTCAATTGGTACAGATTTATTCTATAAAAGGATTTAACAGTATCATATATAATGGGAATCCTCCTTCTGGGCCAACCTGGTTTTTATTTGTCCTACTATGGTGTAAGATTATAATGGATGTTATTAATGCCTCTAAGAAGAAGGGTATTATATTGATAACCATCCTTGCTATTATGGGATTTGTCTTTAAAATGCCTTATTTGTTTCTAAGAAACACAATTATGGTCCTTCCTTTCTTTTTAATTGGTTTTTGTTTAAAAAAAGAGATAAATACATGCCTATCTAAACTTAAACCTGTTAATTTCTGGATAGCAGTCAGTCTGATAGGAACTATTATGCTATGCATTTTAAACGGCAAAGTATCTACAAAAGCCATATCGTTTGGCGTTTTACCAATGCCTATTAATTTCTTTGTCTTTTATTTGAATGCTTTCATTGGCTCTTTTATGATGCTTATGGTCTCTATTGTCTTTAAAAGTAGGACGCTTATCACGACATGTGCTACATCCTTGATAACCATCTTGGGTGCTCAGCCTTTGTTCTATCTTCCTTATCGTTCATTTATACCAGAAGGTCATTTAGAAATTATGATTCCTGTTGCCGCTATTATTTTTATCGCATGTGTAGCCATACACCAAATGATTATGAAGTATATTCCTTGGGCTCTTGGAAAATGGTAGAAATCATTAATAGGTGCTTAGGCATAAAACGTTAAATAATATCTAAAATATTTAATATGAAAAATATTGCAGTAATCTTTGCCGGTGGTTCAGGTAAACGAATGAATACCGTTTCCAAGCCGAAACAGTTTTTAGAATTACGAGGAAAGCCTATCATCATCTATACCCTTGAGTTGTTTGACACGCATCCAAATATAGATGGAATTGTTGTAGTGTGCTTAGAATCTTGGATACCGTATCTTCAGAAACAACTACGGAAGTTTGAAATTAACAAGGTTGTCGATGTGGTACCGGGAGGTGAAACTGGACAAGACTCTATTTTTAATGGACTCAACAGTGCTCATAAGCATTTCCCTGAAGATAGTATTGTTCTAATTCACGACGGGGTACGTCCGCTTATTACGGCTCAGACAATAACCGATAATATTGATACTGTTAAAACACAAGGAAATTGTATTACCTGTATTCCTGCAACTGAGACTTTTGTTGTTAAACAAGAAAACGGAGGGCTTACAATTCCAACCAGGGCTAATTCATTGATAGCAAGAGCTCCTCAAAGCTTCTATTTAAAAGATATTTACACTGAACATTTGAAAGCACGAGAGGAAAACAGGCATGATTTTATTGACAGCTGCACGATGATGAGCCATTATGGGCATAAGTTGTATACAATCATCGGGCCTATGGAAAACATAAAAATTACAACACCCACTGACTTTTTTATACT
>JAEEGL012105329.1_pt1 | contig 22890 bp, 17 predicted proteins | sample 9134231 | NCBI WGS metagenome assembly JAEEGL01 (sample SAMN16246548, study PRJNA631951) | gut metagenome | biome: gut microbiome; feature: rumen; material: fiber-attached | host: Bos | place: Iran: Karaj | collected 2018-10 | reverse complement strand
TTCAGTGCCGATGGTACTTGACTGGTAACGGTCCGGGAGAGTAGGTCGCCGCCGGATTCCAAATAAAAACTGCCGCTTAAAAGCGGCAGCTTTTTTTGTCATTAGCCGGCGCTGTCCGCATTCTCAATAGTCGCAACTCTCCACTGGAGAGATTGCTCCTTTTCGAATGACCTCACCGCCGACGAAACTCCTGCCACTGGCAGTCGTCGGCGGTTCGTCCGCAACCTCAATCTTCGCAACCATGCTATTTGGAGTCCAATAATAAAGCCGCCTGCTGATGCAGGCGGCTGAAATGCTTAGTTCAGGGTGAAGCCGGCGAACTGGAGGTGGCCCTGGCCGGTGAAGGTGAAGTAGAGGGACTGAATGCCGTCGGGAATGGTGATTTTTGCTTCGGTGTCATGCCAGACATTGGCATATCCGATGGGGAAGGTACCGATGACCTCCCCGTCCCAGGAGGTACGGAGTTCCATCTGTCCGCTGGCATAGCCCTTGGTGCGGATACTGACCTTCCGGATGCCCCGGCAGTCGAAATAGCGGAAGCCGGCTGTTGCGGAAGACCTCATGTTGGCTACATAGCCGATTCCGTGGCCGCCTTCTTCAATTTCCTGGGTGATCTTCGGGAACCGGTCGTCCATCCAGCCGCTCCACGGCACATAGACCGTTTCCGTATCCGTAAACAGATGGCAGGCGATGTATGCCGGATACCAGCCGCTGCCTTCCAGCGGGCGGACGCTGCCGCAGGACGTCATTTCCGCCTGGATGGCCGTGCCGTCTTCCCGGAAAGCCAGCTTCTCAAAGCAGCCCTGGCGGGAATAGTTGGTCCCGTTGGTGTGGCGGTGATAGAAAATATACCAGTCATCCCCGATCTTTTCCATACTTCCGTGGTTGTTGGCGGTATAGTACATCGGCTTATCAGCCGGCTTGTAGGAATCAATTCCCTGATCGCAGCTGCTGATCATGCATCCTTTGTAGGCAAAGCCGCCGGTAGGCTCGGTGCTGACCGCGTAGCAAAGCTCATGGAATTTGATGGAGGAGTAGATGAAATAATACAGGTTTCCGCGTTTCCGGATGGACGGCGCTTCGAAAAATTCATGCCCCTCGAATCCGGTCCCCTCACTGTACATAACGCCCGGCGCCACAAAACACGGCGCTTCCTCGACGGTCAGCATATCCGGTCCGAGCACGGTGCACATGGCACCGTGGCGGGACTTGTCGCCGTATCCGCAGAAACCGGTATACAGATAGGTCCTGTTCCCTTCCGTGATCACACCGGGATCGAACTGGGGTTCGTCCCCTGCCTTTTCCCCCAGGCGTGTTCCGTCCGGATAGGCAACGTACCCATAGAAATCATACGGACCCTGGGGGACGTCGCTGACCGCGACGGAAACCACGCCCCATGTGCTGAGGACATAGTACAGATAGTACCGGCCGTCCGGACCCTTTGTGACATCCGGGGCATACAGGTTGCCCTGAAGGTCCGTGTTGTGCGGATCCTGGTTCTTGCGGAAGATGACGCCCTCATATTTCCAGTCGCCCAGGTTATCCACCGGAGCACTCCAGCACACATAGTCCCCCATGCAGTACACATCGCCGCCGAAAAAGTCGTGGGAGCCGTAGACATACACCCGGTCCCCGAATACATGCGGCTCACCGTCCGGCACATATTCCCAGTTGGGCAGATACGGATTGATTACCTGTTTGCGTTCCGGCATATATCAGAACCTCCTGTTTTTTCAGATCCCTGATTTCAGAATGAATCAACGTATGATATAATAGCTCATCAGTCTGAATTTTGTAAACTTAATCATAAACCCATCTTACGGGGGAGGCCAGGATATATGAAAAAGGCATCACTGACGGTACATCCGGATTTCCGAATCGGAGAGATTTCGCCGCGTCTCTTCGGCGCGTTCCTGGAACCGATCGGTTCCATGGTGAACGGAAGCATGTACAACCCGAAGCATCCGTCCGCGGACGAGCAGGGACTGCGGGAGGATTTTTATTCCGCACTGAAGGAAACCGGTCTTCCGTGCGTACGCCTGCCCGGCGGCAATTTCGTTTCCGGCTGGCAGTGGAAGGATTCCATCGGTCCGATGGCGGAACGCAAAACGCATCTGGATATGGCATGGCGCCAATACATTCCCAACGATGTGGGACATGACGAATACCTGCAGTGGGCGGAGAAAGCCGGGACGGAGCCGATTTACACCGTGAACCTGGGCACGGGGACGCTGCAGGACGCGGCGGACTGTGTGGAATACACCAATTTCAGCGGAGGGACCTGGTGGTCGGACCTGCGGAAGAAGAACGGGCATCCGGACCCGTACGGCGTCCAGATCTGGTACCTGGGCAACGAGATGGACGGTCCGTGGCAGATTGCATCCTGGGAGAAAAAGCCGCGGGAATACGGCATCCTTGCCCATGAGACCTCCAAGGCAATGAAGTGGATTGATCCGAAGGTGGAAACGGTGGCGTGCGTATCCTGCTCCCCGTTCCTGAACCATTATCCGGAATGGGACCGCCGGGTACTTGAGGAATGCTACGAGACGGTGGACTATATTTCCCTGCATCATTACCATTCCGCACCGCCGGACCTGCCGCAGGCGCTGCTGGCAGGATATCTCGCGTTTGAGGATTATATCCGTACGGAGACAGCCCTTTGTGATTACCTGCGCACCAAGCTGCGCATCAACAAGACCATGATGCTGTCCCTGGATGAATACGGCAGCATGTTCCGGCCGCGGGGGGATTTCCATCCCGGAATCGGCGGGCAGCAGCACGCGGAGAACTTCTGCGGATTTGATCCGGACCGGAAGTACGTCCGGCATGATCCGGACGACTGGTCCACCCGGCGGATGCCTCCGATGGACGGGGAGATGCTGCAGGCGCTGGGCACCGCCAGCACGATGCTGGTGATGCTGCGGCACGCCGACCGCGTGAAGATCGGCTGTGCGACCGGCGGACTGAACAGCCTGTGCCGCACCGACCGGGAGCATACCTGGAAAGGCGCCTGCTACTATCCGTTCACCCAGATGATCCGGACTGCAAAGGGAACATCCCTGCGGTGTGAGGTCACCTGCGATACCTATGACGTACCGGGATACGTGATCGACGACATGAACCAGTATGCAGGCTTCGAGAACGCCGCGACGATCCAGGCGGCAGCCGCGATGGATGAGGCAGCCGGTGAAGCATATGTGTATGTGATCAATGCGTCGCTGGATGAGCCGCAGGAGCTGACGATGGACGTCCGCGGCTTTGCCGGGTGGACATTCGGCGGGCATACGGAAATGTATGCGGAAAACAGGGACGATGCGAATACATATGAACATCCGGATACCATTCTTCCGAAGGAAAACCGCGGAACGGCCTGCGAAAACGGAAAACTGAGCGCACAGCTGGCTCCGGCGTCCTGGAATGTGTTCCGCTTTACCCGGAAATAACCTGCATGAATCCCCGCCCGGGTCTCCGGGCGGGGATTCATGATTGTATTGCCAATCGGGGAACAACCTCTTATAATGGTCGCATATCGTCAGAAAGGAGGAGACCGGAATGAAGCAGTACAGGAACCGGTATATTTTTTCCTCAGACATTACGCGCCGGCACAAGCGGGCACGACGCCGCAGGCTTTTCGTCCTGATCCTGCTGCTGTTCCTGGTGGCGGCCTTCTTTCTGGGAAACATGCTGATTTCCCGCCGGGTCAGACTGGAGGATCTGCGGGTAACCGTTCTGGACCTTCCGAAGGACCTGGAGGAATACTCGATCCTGCATATCAGCGACCTGCACGGAGCCCGTTACGGAGAAAAGCAGAAGGCGATTGCGTCGGCACTGGGGACCCGGCGGTATTCCTGTGTGGTGATCACCGGTGATGCACTCGGCGCAGACGGGGACGTGGAACCGCTGCTGGAGCTGATTGACCTGATGCCGAAGGATACGCCGAAATATTATATTCCGGGAGATACAGACGGTGATCCGATTGACTATACAGCCCACAGCAGCCTGTCTGTTTACACGGAATGGGCGGAACGGCTGATCCAGGCCGGCGTAACGATCCTGGACAGGCCGGTATCGGAAACCCGCGGCAAGGGAACGATCTGGTTTGTTCCGGAGGAACTGTATTCCATTGACCTGGACGGACTGGAAAAAACGTATCAATCCCAGCTGGAGATCCTGAACAGCAGGGCGGCTTCCCTGACGGCGAACGACGCCGCCAAAATACGCGCAACGGAATACCAGCTTCAGCGCATTGCGGAAATCCGGGAACTGAAGACCCAGGTACAGGAGGAAGATACCCAGATTGTACTGACGCATACGCCGCTTTCGGAAGAATATATATCCGGCATCTCATCGTGGAGTGAAAAGGGGACCGCTTTTTCCATCCGTTACGCTTCCATTATCCTGGCGGGACACTATAACGGTGGCCAGTGGAGGCTGCCGTTCGGCGGTGCCATCTATGTACCGGAGCTTGGCTGGTTCCCGGAGGATTCCGAGATTCAGGGACTGGGCTATGTGAACGGCGTTCCGCAGTACATCAGTCCCGGACTGGGATCAGACCCCCACTATACCTGGCAGCCGGGCCGGCTGTTCAACAGTCCTGTGATTACACGGATTACGCTGACCCGCTACGCACAGTAACCCCAACCGAACGAACCATACGGAGGAGCAATCATGCTCACGATCGGACGCAGAAGGGAAAAAAGGCACGAGATCGATATGACGGAAGGTCCGCTGCTTCCGAAGATCCTGGCCTTTTCCGGCCCGCTGATCCTGACAGGTATTCTGCAGCTGCTGTATAACGCCGCCGATGTGATTGTGGTCGGCAATTATGCGGAAAGCCATACTGCCCTGGCGGCGGTATCCTCCACCGGCTCACTGATCAACCTGCTTGTGAATGTTTTCATGGGCCTGAGCGTCGGCGCGAGCGTGGTGATTGCCCGCTGTTACGGCGCCCGGGATACGGTCCGGATGCGGAAAGCGGAGCATACATCGATTACCATGGCGCTGTTTATGGGGATTGCCGTCGGACTGTTCGGATTCCTGATGGCCCGGCCGCTGCTGGAGATGATGGGATCCCCGGACGATGTGATTGACGGGGCAACGCTTTACGTCAAAATCTATTTCATCGGCATGCCGGCGAACATGCTGTACAATTTCGGTGCGGCAACCCTGCGGGCCGTGGGCGATACAAAACGTCCCATGGTTTACCTGATGATTGCCGGTCTGATCAATGTGCTGCTGAACCTGCTTCTGGTCATTGTGTTCCGGATGGACGTTGCCGGTGTTGCGATTGCGACGGTGGCCAGCCAGGTAATCAGTATGGCACTGGTGCTGACCTGCCTGCTGCGGACCCGCGGGGTCATCCAGCTGAACCTGCGGGAGTGCCGGATCGACCGGAAAAGCGCCCGTGAAATCATCCGGATCGGCCTGCCTGCCGGACTGCAGGGGAGCCTTTTCTCCGTTTCAAATGTGCTGATCCAGTCCGCCGTGAACAGCTTTGAGTCGGTTGTGATGGCCGGAAACGGCGTGGCGATGAATATTGAGGGATTCGTTTACACGGCAATGAATGCCCAGCACCAGGCGGATATGACGTTTGCCAGCCAGAACTACGGCGCCGGCAAAACGGACCGTGTGCGGAAGGTGCTCTGGTGCTGCCTGGGAACGGTAACGGTGATCGGCATCGGAATGGGACTGATGATCCGCGCTTTCGGGCCGCAGCTGATCGGACTGTACAATTCCGAGCCGGATGTCATAGCAGCCGGACTGAAACGGATGGATATCATCCTGCCGACTTATTTCCTTTGCGGACTGATGGACGTAATGGTCGGCCAGCTGCGGGGAATCGGATACTCGATCATGCCGATGATCGTTTCCCTGGCCGGGGCATGTGTTCTCCGGATCATCTGGATCATGACGGTGTTTGCCGCCAACCCGACCCAGGAAATCCTGTATATGTCATATCCGATTTCCTGGTTTGCAACCTTTGCGGCACACATGATCTGCTATCTCCTGGCGGCACGGAAGAAGCTTGACCGGCTTCCCGGAAAGAATTGACAAAACCGCACAGACGGCTTTATCATGAGAGCATCGAAACAGAAAACGGACCCTTTGCGGAGGACGCCGGAATATGGACGATGCTCTTTTTCATGCCCGGGAAAAACTGAACAGTGTGACACCGCTGAAGCGGGACTGCGGCCGGGTATGCGGCAGCCGATGCTGTGATTCCCTGGAGGGGGAAGAAACGGGGATGCTGCTGTTTCCCGGTGAGGACACACTGTACCGCGGACGGGAAGAGTGGAAGATCCTGCAGACGCCGGCGGGGCCGATGGCGGTCTGTCCGGGCACCTGCAGCCGGGAGGACCGGCCGCTGGCGTGCCGGCTGTTTCCGCTGCTTCCGGTGATCCGGGACGGAGCGGTCCGGGCGGCCGTGGATCAGCGGGCGTACGCGGTATGTCCGCTGGCGCGGCAGGGGATCCGGGCGCTGGATCCGGAATTTACCGCAGCGGTGCGGCAAGCCGGGGAGATCCTGGCGGAGGACGGGAAACAGCGCCGTTTTCTGGAGATGCTGACGGAGGGACAGGACGAGCTGAAACGACTCAGGGACCGGCTGGGAGGCGACAGTCATGTTTGAACAGGTCAATATCAACCGGGAAGTGATCGGAGCAGGAGAAAACCTGCTCATATGCGGCAATGTGATGGCGCTGCCGCAGGAAATCCGGGAGCTGGAGGGGAAGGCTCAGGTTGTTTACCTGGATCCGCCCTTTATGACCGGAGAGAAATTCATGCGCCGCCGTCCTTACGGTGAGCAGGGGTGGCGGACCGGAACCCCCGCTCCCCGCTATCCGGCATATGAAGACCGGTATACGGGAGAAAAGGAATACCTGCGGCTGCTGCGCCGGATGGTGGGCGTTGCGAAGGACCTGCTGGCGGAAACGGGTGTGTTTTACCTGCACCTGGACTGGCGGATGGCCGCTCCGGCGCGGATTATGTGCGACAAAGTCTTCGGAAAGACGAGATATCTGAATGAGATCATCTGGGCTTATGAAAGCGGCGGAAGATCCCGGCGGTATTTCTCCCGGAAGCACGACGTGATCCTGCTGTACGCAAAAGGTCCGAAATATGAGTTTGACCTGACCCGGGTTCCGCTGCCACGCGGGGACGGCCGCCGGAACCATATGGCCCGGGGCCGGGACGAGCAGGGACGGATGTTCTCCAAAATCGTTTCCCACGGCAAGGAATACCGGTATTTTGATGACGAACCGATCTATCCGGGCGACGTGTGGACAGATATCAGCCACCTGCAGCAGCGGGATCCCGAGCGGACCGGATATGCGACCCAGAAACCGCTGAAGCTGCTGGAACGCCTGCTGCTGCCCGTGACGAAGGAAGGCGACCTGGTGGTGGACCTGTGCTGCGGAAGCGGCACAACCCTGGAGGCGGCGGACCGGCTGGGCTGCCGTTTTGCCGGACTGGATGTCAATCCCGAGGCGGTTTCAATCGCACTGAACCGGCTGAAAAGCACCAGCCTGACGGTATGCTGTCCCTGCGGCAAGGGCGGCAGGGTCCGGCTGCTTACGGAGGATGATCCGGAAGGCGGGCGTTTCCGGATGAACGGACTGGAAATGGAAAACCCGGCTTTCCCGGCAAAGCAGTCCGCTGCGGACAATGTGGAATCCTGGGAGACCGGACGTATCGAGGACGGGGTTTTCTATGCGGACCAGCGTTTCCGCCGCAGCTTCCGCTATCCGGAACTGACCCGGGAGCTGAAGCTGGATCCGGCGACCGTGACGGCAGTGGTCACGACCGACGCGGCAGGTATCCGGAGGGCCTGGAAACGGTGCCCGGAGGAGTAGAAAAAGTTTTTGTTCCCCTTGTGTTTTCAAGGGTCCGGCGGTACAATACCGATAGAAATCAGTCGCTCCGGAGCGATGAAAAACCATATGGAGGAAGACAATCATGGCGACGAAGAAACCCGCGAAAACCGAACCCGCAGCCGACAGTGTACAGGCAGAAAAACTGAAGGCGCTGGAACACGCACTGGCGGATCTGGACAAGCAATTCGGCAAAGGCGCCGTCATGAAAATGGGATCGGACGCGATTAACCGCGATATCCCCGTGATCCCGACCGGATGCCTGACGCTGGACTATGCCCTGGGCGTCGGCGGTATTCCCCGCGGCCGGATTGTCGAGATCTACGGGCCGGAATCCTCCGGTAAGACGACGGTGGCGCTGCATATTGTGGCGGAAGCGCAGAAGGCCGGCGGGATTGCCGCTTTTGTGGACGCCGAGCACGCGCTCGATCCGCTGTACGCAAAGAAGCTGGGCGTCAATATTGACGACCTGTACGTCTCCCAGCCGGATACCGGCGAACAGGCGCTGGAGATTACCGAAGCCCTGGTTCGCAGCGGCGCGCTGGACGTTGTCGTGATCGACTCGGTCGCCGCGCTGGTGCCGAAGGCGGAAATTGACGGCGAGATGGGCGATTCCTTTGTCGGCCTGCAGGCCCGGCTGATGAGCCAGGCGCTGCGCAAGCTGACCGGCGTAATCAACAAGACCGGGTGTGTGGCCGTATTTATCAACCAGCTGCGCGAGAAGGTCGGCGTGATGTACGGCAATCCGGAAACGACGCCCGGCGGCCGCGCCCTGAAGTTCTACTCCTCTGTCCGGCTGGATGTCCGCAAGGGCGAGCAGCTGAAGAACGGGAGCGAAGTCATCGGCAACCGGACCAAGGTCAAAGTGGTCAAGAACAAGGTGGCCCCGCCCTTCCGGGTCGCGGAATTCGATATCATCTACGGCGAGGGAATCAGCACGGAAGGCACGCTGCTGGACATGGCGGTGGAGCGGGATATTATCCACAAGAGCGGTGCGTTCTTCTCCTATCAGGACCAGCGGCTGGCGCAGGGCCGGGACAATGCCCGCCTGTACCTGAAGGATCATCCTGAACTGACGGCTGAGATCGACCGCCAGATCCGCGCGGAACTGTTTGCGCCCAAGAACCTGACCGCGGAAGAGCAGAACGCGGTGCGCGCCCAGGCGGCGGAGGAAGAGGATGATCTTGCCCTGCTGGAAGAGGATCTCTGAGAACAGGTTTCCACCGAAACACAGATTAGCACTCTCGGATCGAGAGTGCTAATTTTTTCTTGAATTTTGATTCCCCGGGTGCTACAATACGCATGCACAAAAGGAAGTGCTTCCGCGGAAGGCCGCGGGTTTTTTCAGGAGGTAAGAAAAATGGCGATTCAGAAAGAAAACGGTTCCGTTTCGATCGACGCGCAGAATATCATGCCGGTGATCAAGAAGTGGCTGTATTCGGATAAGGATATTTTCCTGCGGGAGACGGTGTCGAACGCGTGCGACGCGATTACCAAGTTCCGGATGCTGCATCCGGAAAGCGAAGAGACGATGACGGTCACGGTATCTGTGGACAAGGAAAAGAAAACCATCCGGATCAGCGATACCGGAATCGGCATGACGGCCGATGAAGTCCGCCGGTATATCAACCAGGTGGCTTTTTCCGGCGCGGCGGAATTCATGAAGCAGTTTGAGGACAAGCCGGAGGAGAAGGGCGATATCATCGGTCACTTCGGACTGGGTTTCTACTCCGTGTTCATGGTCAGTGAGAAGGTGGAAATCGAAACGCTGTCCTGCGAAGAAGGCGCGGAGCCGGTATCCTGGGTATCCGCGGACGGCATGGACTATGAGATTTCCGAAGGCAGCCGGACGGCGCACGGCACGGATATCATCCTGCATATCACCGAGGACGAGAAGGAATTCCTGGACACCTGGCGTGTGCGGGAAGTGCTGAACCGATACTGCGGGTATATGGCCTACCCGGTCATGCTCGAGGACGCGAACGCGAAGCCCGTGGAGAAGGACGTTCCCGTGGGTGATGAGAAGAACGAGGACGGCACGCCGAAAACCGAGAAGGTTCTCGAAATGCCGAAGCCGCAGCAGATCAACGATACGGCGCCGCTGTGGCTGAAAAAGCCGGCGGACTGCACGGATGAAGAATATAAATCCTTCTACCACAAGGTATTTACGGACTTTGACGATCCGCTGTTCTGGATTCACCTGAATGTGGATTATCCCTTCAACCTGAAGGGTATCCTGTATTTCCCGAAGCTGAAGAACGATTTCGGCACCCATGAGGGACAGATCAAGCTGTTTGCCGGCCAGGTGTTCGTGGCGGACAACATCAAGGAAGTCATTCCGGAATTCCTGATGCTGCTGAAGGGCGTCATCGACTGCCCCGACCTGCCGCTGAACGTGAGCCGGTCTTTCCTGCAGAACGACGGATATGTGAAGAAAATCAGCGCGCACATTACCAAGAAGGTGGCGGATAAGCTGAACGGCCTGATGAATACGGAACGGGAAGCCTATGAAGGCTACTGGGACGATATCGCTCCCTTTGTCAAGTACGGCGCGATCCGGGACAGCAAGTTCCACGACATGATCAAAGGCGCGATCCTGCTGAAGAAGACGGACGGCAAGTATGAGACCATTGACGAGTACAAGGCGGCCAACTTCGACAAGACCGACAAAAAGATCTACTATACCAACGATGAGAAACGCCAGGCCGCATCCGTCAAGCTGTATACGGACCGCGGAATTGAAGTGGCGGTGATGAACACCCTGATCGACGGCAATTTCATGTCCTTCATGGAATACCAGGGCAGTGAGGAAGACCGGATTACATTCGCCCGGGTGGATGCGGACATCGACGGCCTGAAGGAGGAATCCGACGAGGGCAAGGACCTGGATGCGGAGAAGCTGCAGGCGCTGTTCCGCGGCGCGCTGGGGAAGGACAGCCTTGAGGTGAAGCTGGAGTCCCTGGGGGATCCGGAAATGACCGCTATGGTGACCGAAGACGAGCAGATGCGCCGCTATAAGGAAATGAGCCGGATCTACGGCCAGGACTTCCCGATTCCGGACAGCTACACACTGGTGCTGAACCGGCGGAACGAAACGGTTCAGGCGCTGGCGGCGCGGGATCCGGAAGATGAGGAAACAAAAATGCTCTGCTGCCAGGTGTATGATCTGGCCCGCATGGCGGCACAGCCGCTGGAAGCGGAGGAGATCACATCATTCCTGGAGCGGAGCAGGAAGATTCTGAACCGTGTGGTGAAGGGATAAAGATCAGCCGTCCGGCAGCATGGAAGCGCTTCTGATCCGCCGGCCCATGCGCTGCTCCACATAATTCCGCAGGAGCGGGAGGGGAGCAACGGCATCCGGGGTATTGACCCAGGATGCGGAACCGGAGGAAAGCGCGCCGCGCATCCAGCGGACCTGTTCGGGAGCCAGGGGAACCTGGCTCTTTTCTTTTCGGCACTGCGCACAGCAAAGGCCGCCTTCGGCGGCGTCGAAGAAAAACGGTCCCTCATCCGGAATGAGCTTTCCGCAGTGGACACAGTGGCTCAGGCGCGGACGAAAACCCTGGCAGGCGGAGAAGTGCAGCAGAAAACCGGCCAGGAGAGGTTTCCATTCCTGATCGGAGAAGGTGAGGCGCGAAAGCGTATGGACGAGCAGCATGAACAGCTCGCGCTGTTCCTGCTCCGGTTCGGCGGCGGCATCCGCCAGGTTCAGCAGGTAGACACCGACGGTCAGCCGGGTATAGTCATTCCGCAGCGGATAAAAGGTTTCGATCAGCCGGACGGAGGTGACGGTGTTCCGCCCGTTTTTTTCCACGAGCATATAGTCGCCGAGCGCAAAAAGTTCGCCGGCGTTCAGGTTATGTGATTTCGGTTTCCGACAGCTGCGGATCAAGGCGTCAATCCGCCCCCGGGACGGACTGAGCAGCGTAATCATCCGGTCATTGTCCCGATAATCCGCATGCCGGAGAACGATGGCTGTGTTTTCTGTCTGAATCATGGAAAGCCTTTCTGTACGCGGCCTGCTTCCGTGGCTCCGGGCACCGGATTTCCGGGCGGCCTTTTATTTTCCGGTGTGGCGAAAAGACCGGACGTATGCTATCATATTAGAAAAAACGGGGCAAGGATTCAAGTGTTTTTTTCCATGGAAAGCAGGAAGGAGAAAGAAAAGGAATGGACGAGCTGCTGCTGCGGAGAGCCCGGCAGGGAGATCCGGAAGCCTTTGAAAGCCTGCTGACACCGCTGGAAGGCCGGATATGGCGGATATGCTGGCATTATACGGGGGAACGGGAATCGGCATCGGACTGCGCCCAGGAAACGATGCTGAAGATCTGGCGGTCGCTGGACAGCTACCGCGGGGACTGCGCGTTCGAGACCTGGGTGTACCGGATTGCGGCCAACTGCTGCCTGGATGCTGCACGAAAGGCAAAGCGGGACCGCAGCCAGTCCATTGAGCCGCTGCGGGAGGCGGGCTTTGATCCGCCGGATCCCGAACCGGGGACAGAGGAAAAGGCCATCGCCGCGGACCGGCGGCAGCGGCTGCGGGAAGGCATCGCACAGCTGCCGGAAGACCAGCGGGAGGCACTGGTGATGACCCAGCTGGAGCGCCTGTCCTATGAAGATGCGGCAGCACAGCTGGGAGTATCCGAAGGAACGGTCAAGAGCCGGGTGAACCGGGCCAAGGCAAAGCTTCAGGAATGGATGGCGGAAGGCGGGGAACTTTCTCCGCCGGGGAGCGTCCAACAGAGGGAAAGGAGGAATCGGTCATGAGCGATCAGGAACGGAATACCGGCTGCACGGATGACATGGATTTCTCCGCGCTTGACGAAGAACTGGCCCGGATGGCGGAGGAAACCCCGGAAGTCCCGGAAGACTTTCACGACAACTGGACAAGCATGATCCGGCAGGAAGCCGCGGCTTCGTCTCCGGAAACGACGAATGTGAAATCCCGGACCGGCCGGGGTCAGATGCGGTATATCCTGAGTGCGGCAGCTGCTTTTGTGGTGCTGATCGGCGGTGTGATGCTGGCCAGGAACAACGGCCTGCTGCAGGGGACGACATCCGTACCGGAAACCCAGATGCTGACGGCCAACACGCTGACAGCCGGAGAAACGCAGGAAGAAGCGGAGGCCATATATGAAGATGCGGCGGTTCCCGGAGGACAGGCGGATGCTTCGGTCATGAATGCAGACTATCTGCAGGTACCGGCTCCGGAACCGGAAGCGGTGGTGCTTTCGGCAGAAGCAGCGAACATGGCGGGGACCGGGAACGCGGACAGGGCAGAAGCCGCACAGGACAGCGCACCGGCAGCACCGATGCTGATGATGACGGCCAGCCCGACGGAACCGGCTGCGCGGAAGACGGCTGCGGAGACGGCGGAAAGAAGTGCGGAGAAAACGGGGCCTGCAGATATTGCCGGCGCGGAGGCTGAAACCGGGGAAGCGGAAGAAGCCATGCCGGAGGAACAGGCAGAGGAGCCGGTTCAGGAGAAGACCGAAGGCGGCAGGAAACGGGATTTGCGGTCCTTCCTGCAGAATATCTGGGAAGCCATACTGAATATGATCCCGTGGATACTGGGCAGCGCGATCCTTGTGCTGCTGGTCCTGACGTATGTGGTTCGCCCTGAAAAGAAACGGTAAGGAATATTGAAAAGGAGCAGGAAAACATGTTTGACGAGAACAGGCTGAAGGATCCCGGGTATTTCCGGGAGAACCGGCTGGATCCGCACGCGGATTATACGGTTTATGCATCGGAAACGGAGGCGGACGCAGGGGAATCTTCCCTGCGGATGAGCCTGAACGGGCAGTGGAAGTTCTTTTATGCCCGGAATCCGAAACAGCTGATCCCGGGGTTTGAACAACCCGGGTTTGACTGCGGGGGATGGGCGGACATCACGGTGCCCGCCCATATCCAGACCGAGGGATACGGCGTTCCGCAGTACTGCAACGTCCAGTATCCGTGGGACGGGCATGAGACCCTGGCGCCCGGTGAGCTGCCGGAGCGGTTCAATCCGGTGGCATGCTATGTGAAGACCTTCCGCCTGCCGGAGAGCATGAAAGGGAAACGCCTGTTTATTTCTTTCCAGGGCGCGGAAAGCGCCCTGGCGCTGTGGCTGAACGGGCAGTATATCGGCTTTTCAGGCGACAGCTTCACACCGCATGAGTTTGAGCTGACGGACGCGCTGGCGGACGGTGAAAACAAACTGGCATGCCGGGTTTACCGCTGGTGCGCCGGCAGCTGGCTGGAGGACCAGGATTTCCTGCGCTTTTCCGGCCTGTACCGGGATGTATATCTTTACGCGGTTCCGGAGGCGCATGTCCGGGACCTGACCTGGACTGCGGAACCGGATGAAACCATGGCCCGTGGGGTCCTGAAGTGGACGGCCAGGACGGACGCTCCGGCGGGAAGCCGGTTCCGCCTGCAGCTGAAACAGAACGGGAAGACCGCGGCAGACACTGCTGTGACAACCGGCGGGGAAACTGAAATCAGCGGAATGCTGACCGTGGAGAATGTCCGCCTCTGGTCGGCGGAGGATCCGTATCTGTATACAGTGGAGGCGGAGATGGAATCACCGGCCGGTGAAACGGAATTCCTGCGGATGAAGGCCGGATTCCGGAAAATTGAGATCCGGAACAGCGTGATCCTTGTGAACGGAAGCCGCGTGGTGTTCAAGGGCGTGAACCGGCATGACTTCTGCGGTGAGACCGGCCGGGCGGTCACAGCGGAAAAAATCCGCCGGGACCTGATCCTGATGAAGCGGAACAATATCAACGCCGTGCGGACCAGTCACTATCCGAACTCCGGAGAGCTGTACCGCCTGTGTGATGAACTGGGCCTGTACGTGATTGACGAGAACAACATGGAATCCCACGGAATGTGGGACATGTATTGGAGGGGCCGGACCGACCGGGTATTCCCCGGGAACTGCACGGAATGGGAGCCGCTGCTGCTGGACCGGGTACGTTCCATGATCGGACGGGACCGGAACCATCCCTGCGTCCTGATCTGGTCCTGCGGCAACGAGAGCCTGTCCGGCACGGTCATCCTGGCGATGAGCCGGGAAATGCGACGGCTGGATCCCACGCGGCCGGTCCATTACGAGGGCGATATGCACATGCCGGCAGAGCAGCGGATCCGTGAAATTACGGACATTGAGAGTGAAATGTATACGCCGGCCGCGCGTGTCCGGGAATACCTGAAGACCCATCGGGACAAGCCGTTTATCCTGTGCGAATACACCCATTCCATGGGGAACTCCAACGGCGCGATGCACAAGTATACGGAACTGGCCTATGAGGAAGAGCTGTACCAGGGCGGTTTTATATGGGATTTCATTGACCAGGCGATGACTGCCAGGGACCGGTTCGGGAAAGAGACCCTGCTGTACGGCGGCGACTGGGACGACCGGCCGAACGACGGCATTTTCTGCGGGAACGGCATTGTTTTTGCGGACGGGAAGGGCACCCCGAAGCTGCAGGAGATCCGGTACAATTACCAGAATATCGTGGCAAAGGTGAGTCCGGAGCAGATTGAGGTGATCAACCGGCACATGTTCACGCCCACATCCGCCTTCCGCTGTGTGGCAAAGCTGGAACGGGACGGAAAGCTGCTGCGGAAAACGGAGATCGCGACGGATGTCCCGCCGCTGTCTTCTGCAGTATATCCGATGCCTTTTGAAAAGCAGGAACTTCCCGGTGAGTATGCGGTAACGGTCAGTTTCCTGCTGAAAACGGACACGGAATGGGCGGATGCCGGATACGAAACCGCATTCGGACAGGGGACCTGGACGGTGGAAGGCAGAAAGGCGCAGGTGCCGATGCCGATGCCGGAACTGCGGATCAGTGAAAGCCCGTGGAATATCGGCGTGGCCGGGGAATCCTTCGAGGTGATGTTCTCCCGGGACAGCGGCGCGCTGACCTCGTACCGCTGGGGCGACCGGGAAATGCTGAAGGCGCCGGTACTGCCGAACTTCTGGAGGGCCCCGACGAACAACGACTGCGGCAACCGGATGCCGCAGCGGTATGCCCAGTGGAAGATTGCGTCCATGTATGCCGCGGCCGGATATACGGAACAAACGCGGAAACCCAATGCCGCCATGCGTCCGGTACGGGAGGCGGACGGCAGCGTGACGTTTACCGCGGAAACCGACCTGCCGACCACCCCGCCGGCAGTCTGCCGGACGACTTACCGGATAAATCCCTGCGGACGTGTGGATATCTGCCTGCATTATGATCCGGTGAAAGAACTCGGGGTGATGCCGGAATTCGGCATGATCACGAAGCTGGATGCGGATTACAACCGGGTGCGCTTTTTCGGCCTGGGGCCGGAAGAGAACCATATTGACCGCCGGCAGGGTGCCCGGCTGGGTATCTGGGAATACCGGGCGGAGGAGAACCTGACGCCCTACCTGATGCCGCAGGAGTGCGGGAACCGCACCGGCATCCGCTGGGCGGACATTACGGACGCGAAAGGCCGCGGCCTGCGCCTGTGGCTGAACGGCGGGGAATTCTCGGCACTGCCGTGGACGCCGCATGAGCTGGAGAATGCGGCGCACGGGTTCGAACTGCCGCCGGTCAGCTATACCGTGCTGAAAATGAGCGCGGTCCAGATGGGTGTGGGCGGTGACGACAGCTGGGGTGCCCGGACCCATGATGAGTACCTGCCGGATGTGTCCGGACCGCTGGAATTCAGGTTCTCATTCTGCGGAATCTGAGCCGGGAGCCCTGAATAATCCGGCCTAACCGCGATTGACTTCATGAACCGGCTATGGTAGAATAAGTCCCGAAATCCGGACGAGGAGGTAATGATGATGAAGCATATTCAGACTCTGAACACCCGTGATCTGTGCGAAAGCGCGAAGAACGGCGGATGCGGCGAATGCCAGACTTCCTGCCAGTCCGCCTGCAAGACGAGCTGCGGCATCGCCAACCAGCAGTGCGAGAACAGCAAGGAAAAGGCTGAATAATTATTTCGCCTGACTGTGCCGCCGAAAGGCGGCATTTTTTATGACCTGACAGGAGTGGAAGCATGGTACATCGTTTTCATCTGGATGACCGGTATATTGTGGTGGATACATGTTCGGGCAGCGTGCACGCGGTGGACGAGATTGCCTATGAGATGATCGGCGGATACGAGAATACCGGACGCGACGAACTGATTGCCGGAATGGAGCAGCGGTTCCACGAGGATCCGGCGGAACTGGCGGAATGCTATGATCAGATCACGGCGCTGAAGGAACAGGGGAAGCTGTTCGCACCGGATGTGTTTGAACCGATCGCCGGCACGCTGAAGCAGCGGACCGCCGGCGTGGTGAAGGCCCTGTGCCTGCATGTGGCGCACACCTGCAACCTGAACTGCGCATACTGCTTTGCCAGTCAGGGGAAATACCACGGAGAACGTGCCGTCATGTCCTATGAGGTCGGAAAACAGGCGCTGGATTTCCTGGTGGCGAACTCCGGCAGCCGCCGCAACCTGGAAGTGGATTTTTTCGGCGGCGAACCGCTGATGAACTTTGACGTGGTGAAGCAGCTGGTGGCCTATGCCCGGAGCATTGAGAAGGAAAACGGCAAGCATTTCCGCTTTACGCTGACGACCAACGGCATGCTGATTGACGACGACGTGATCGATTTTGCCAACCGTGAGATGAGCAACGTCGTGCTGAGCCTGGACGGCCGTAAGGAAATCCATGACCGCTGCCGTGTGGATTATGCCGGCAACGGGAGCTGGGAGAAGATTGTGCCGAAGTTCCAGAAACTGGTGAAAGCCCGGGGCGGGAAGAATTACTATATGCGGGGCACCTTTACGCATGCGAATCCGGATTTCCTGGAGGATATCAAAGTGATGCTCGACCTGGGCTTTACTGAGCTGAGCATGGAACCGGTGGTCTGTGCGGAAGGTGATCCTGCCGCCCTGACCCAGGAAGACCTGCCGGTTGTGCTGAAGCAGTACGAGGACCTGGTACGGCTGATGCTGCAGCGGCACCGGGAAGGCCGGCCGTTTACGTTCTACCATTACATGCTGGACCTCTCCGGCGGACCGTGCATTTACAAGCGGATATCCGGCTGCGGTTCCGGAACGGAATACATGGCTGTGACCCCCTGGGGTGACCTGTATCCCTGCCACCAGTTTGTCGGCGAGGAAAAATTCCGCCTGGGTGACGTATGGCACGGCGTGACGAATCCGGCGGTCCGGCAGGAATTTGCCGACTGCAATGTGTATGCCCGGCCGGAATGCCGGGAATGCTGGGCGCGGCTGTACTGCTCCGGCGGATGCGCGGCCAACGCATACCATGCAACCGGATCGGTCCGGGGGGTGTACGCCTACGGATGCGAACTGTTCCGGAAACGGATGGAGTGTGCGATCGCGCTGCAGGCAGCCCTGCAGGCAGACGGGGACGCATAAGATGAATACGCCGATCTGCGATTTTGCGGAACAGTACCGGAAAGCGGACATGGTGCGGATGCATATGCCCGGCCATAAGGGTGTGCCGCTGACCGGCCCGGAAGCCCGGGATATTACGGAGATTCCCGGAGCGGACGAGCTTTACCGCGCCCGGGGGATCATCCGGGAGAGCGAAGAGAACGCCGCCGTCCTGTTCGGTACCGGCCGGACGGTTTATTCCGCGGAAGGATCATCCCTCTGTATCCGGGCGATGCTGTACCTGGCAGCCCTGCGCGCGAAAGAACAGGGGCTTCCCATGTGCCTGCTGGCCGGAAGAAACGCCCACCGGACGCTGATGACTGCGGCTGCGGCGCTCGACCTGGAAGTTGACTGGATTTTTCCCGCGGAAGGAGAAGGACTGCTCTCCTGCCGGATCTCCCCGGAAGTGCTGGAGGAACGGCTGAACCGCGGAAACTATATGGCGGTTTATGTGACATCGCCGGACTATACGGGGAACATGGCGGACATCCGGGCGCTGGCCGGCGTATGCCGGCGGAAGGGCGTGCCGCTGCTGGTGGATAATGCGCACGGCGCCTACCTGAAATTCCTGGCGGAGGATCTGCATCCGGTTACGCTGGGCGCGGATATGGCCTGCGATTCAGCCCACAAGACGCTTTCCTGCCTGACAGGCGCCGCATACCTGCACATTTCCCGGGAAGCACCGGCGGGATGGGCGGAACAGGCGGAGCAGGCGATGGCATTCTTTGCGTCCACCAGTCCGTCCTATCTGATCCTTCAGTCCCTGGACCGGATGAATGCGGAGCTGGCGGGCAGCTGGCCGGAACGGCTCCGGCAGGCGGTGATCCGGCTGGATGTCCTGCGGGAAGACCTGCGGCAGGACGGCTGGAAGATAACAAGCAGCGAGCCGATGAAGCTGACACTCGCGGCGCGGGAACGGGGCCTGACCGGGATCCGCCTGGCGGAAATCCTGCAGGCACAGGGAATCGCCTGCGAATTCGCGGATCCGGATTTTACGGTGCTGATGCCGTCGCCTGAAACAACGGAGCGGGACCTGGAACGCCTCATGCAGGCGCTGCACGGCATTCCGAAGCTTGATCCGCTTCCGGGAAGACTGCTTTCCGTACGCATACCGGAGCGGGTCTGTTCCATCCGGCAGGCCATGCTGTCTCCCCGGGAGGAAATCCCCGTGGAGCTGGCAGAGGGCCGGGTCCTGGCAGATCCGTGTGCCGGCTGCCCGCCGGCAGTTCCCGTACTGATCGCGGGAGAACGGATTGACGCCGGGGCAGTCCGCTGCTTCCGGTATTACGGCACAGAAACCTGCATGGTCATGAAATGAAAAATCCCGGGACAGGCATGCCTGTCCCTGAAGAGGCAATATGAACAGCATACTGAAACGTTTTATCGGCAGCAGAAGCTTCTATAAAAGCGTGCTGACGCTGCTGATTCCCATCATTATCCAGCAGTTTATCTCTTCCTTCGTCTCCCTGCTCGACAACGTAATGGTCGGCAGCCTCGGGACGGAAGCCATTTCCGCTGCCTCCATTGCCAACCAGGTGATGATGGTGTACTGCCTGGCAATTTTCGGCGGACTCAGCGGCGCGAGCATTTTCGGCGCCCAGTATTACGGCAAGGGCGATATGGACGGGATGCGCCATACGTTCCGGATCAAGATCTATTTTGCTGTGGCATGTTCAGCGCTGGCGATTGCGGTTTACCTGCTTTTCGGCAGGAATTTCATCGCCTCGTTCCTGATGGGCGAGAGCAACGGCGGAGATATGGAACTGGCGCTGCGGGAAGGCGTTGAATACCTGCAGATTATGCTGCTGGGCCTTCCGCCCTTTGCACTGGTGCAGGTTTATGCCGGCACGCTGCGCGAATCCGGGGAGACGGTGGCGCCGATGAAGGCGGGCATCATCGCGATCCTGACCAACCTGGTGCTGAACTGGGTGCTGATCTTCGGGAACCTGGGCATGCCGGCCTTGGGAGTGGCGGGCGCGGCGATCGCGACGGTGATTTCCAGGTATGCGGAGCTGGCGATTGTGGTGCTCCATGCCCATCATCATGAGGACAAATACCCCTTTATTGCCGGTGCATACAGGAGTTTCCGCGTACCCGGCCAGCTTGTCGGGCGTGTGGCCCGGACTGCCATGCCGCTGCTGGTGAATGAGATCCTCTGGTCGCTGGGCATGACATTCATCAACCAGTTTTATTCCTCCCGCGGGCTGAACGCAGTGGCTGCGCTGAATATCACCGGTACGGCATGGAACCTGTTCTGTGTCATCATGTTTGCCATGGGCAGCGCTGTATCCATCATGGTGGGGCAGCGGCTCGGCGCCGGGCAGATGGCGGAAGCACGGGACGTGGACCGGAAACTGATCTTCCTGACGGAAGTCATCCACGTGATCATCGGCCTGGTGATGATCCTGGCATCCCCGCTGGTCCCGATGCTGTACAACGTGGGAGAGGACGTGCGGGAACTGACGCAGCGGCTGCTGGTGATTGCCGGACTTGCCCTGCCGATCCACTCCTTTGCGCATGTGACCTATTTCACGATCCGTTCCGGCGGACGGACGATGATTACGTTCCTGTTTGACGCGGTGTACACCTGGATGGTGACGGTGCTGCTGGCTTTCTTCCTGACCCGGTTTACGGACTGGGATATTATCCGGATCTATTTCTGCGTCCAGTTTATCGATATCCTCAAGCTGGTGATCGGACTGATCATGCTCCGCTCGGACTTCTGGGCCCGGAATGTGGTGAATGACGTCCCGGCCGGGACTGACTGAAAATAAAAAAAGAAAAAATCGATTCTGAAAACGGAATAATCCGGATGCTTTGCTCGTCTATATATGTGATAGCAAACCGCTGTCAGGAGGAGGTTTATTTCTGATGCGTAAAATTACAGCAGTCGCCGCCGCCGTTTTGCTGGCGGCCGGAATGATCGCGACAGCCGCTGCGGCGCCTGCAGTCACGGACGGAACCGTGACAGCCTGGATCGGGGAGAACGACCGGCTGATGCTGCAGGATGCCAACGGACTGATCCGCCAGTCCTCCGCTGCCGTGGCGGACCTGATCGGATGTTCGGAAACCGAGATTTACTGCATGGCTCCGGACGGACACTTTTTTACCCTGCAGAAGAGCGGCCTTTCCGATCTTCCGCGGGATGCGGAACTGACGGAAGAAGAGACCGCCGCGCTGCGCAAAGGGGCGGCAGAGCTGCAGGACGGAATCCTGAAGACGGGAACGACCGTGATTTCCAGCCATGCGGTCGCGTACACCGACAACGGGCAGTTTGTTTACTGGATTGACCTGACCGATGAGAAAGGATATACCGTCAAGCAGGCGCCGATTCCCGGAAAAGTAGCGGCGGACAGCGCGACGGGCGGTATTGCCCTGAGTTTTTACGGCCTGAGCGTGCCGGAACCGCTGTCCATGGCGGTGACCGGGGATGCGCTGACCGTGACAACGGCAGAACACAAGGCTTTTGTGATTGATCTTGCAACCGGAAAATCTGAGGAATACCCGGCTGTCAGCCAGCTGACGAAAGTGGTTTTCAAAGCGGACGGAAAGCTGTATTACTACCGTGAAGGCGCAACGAAACCCTGGGAGCTTGAGCAGGTGATGATCCTGCCTTCGGTATCCGCGAACACTCCTGCACCGACGGCAGTACCGACGCCGACTGCGACGGTGAAACCCACCGCAAAACCGACGGCAACCCCCAAACCGACTTCCCAAAGCAGCGATATTCCGGAAGGCGCGATTGGCAAAGGCGCAAGCGGAAGCACGGTGCGGAAGATCCAGCAGCGGCTGTCCGACCTGGGATACCCGGTGGGGAAGGTGGACGGCTCCTACGGGGACAATACCCAGCTGGCAATCAACCTTTTCTGCGACGCGATCGGTGTACGGGAGCATAACTATATTACCAAGAAGGTGCGGAACCGTCTGTTTGCGGATGACGCGCCGAAGTATGATCCTTACCTGCCCCTGAAGCTGGGCGACCGGGGTGTCAGCGTCCTGTACATGCAGACGCGGCTGGCGCAGCTGGGATTTGATCCCGGAAAGAAGGACGGAGTTTACGGAAAGAAGACCGCGGAGGCAGTTGCCAGGTTCCAGACCTACTGGAGCATTCCGCTGGAGAGCGGCGAGAAACCCGGGGAGAAGGCTTCCCGCGACCTGCTGATCCTGCTTTATGATCCGAACGCAGGCACACCGACGCCGGCACCGACGGAAACGCCTGCCCCGACTGCAGAACCGACTGCGGAACCGACCGAAACACCTACCCCGGAACCGACTGCCACGCCGACTCCGGACCCGACCGGAATACCGGACCCGGCGACGCCGACGGATCTGTAAAAAATCAACCGGAGAAGAATCCGGGACGTATGTCCCGGATTCTTCATTTACCACGGTCCCGGGTCCGGAACGCAGCAGCAGAGGAAAACAGCGGAAAGGCATCAGAAAACGGCCCCGACGATTGTCGGGGCCGTACTTCTGTGAATGATTATTCCACCGTGTAGGGCATCAAGGCGATGGCACGTGCGCGCTTGATGGCCTCGCTCAGCTGACGCTGATGCTTGGCGCAGTTGCCGCTCATCCGGCGGGGCAGGATCTTGCCGCGCTCGTT
>JAEEGL013283393.1_pt1 | contig 22891 bp, 13 predicted proteins | sample 9134231 | NCBI WGS metagenome assembly JAEEGL01 (sample SAMN16246548, study PRJNA631951) | gut metagenome | biome: gut microbiome; feature: rumen; material: fiber-attached | host: Bos | place: Iran: Karaj | collected 2018-10 | reverse complement strand
GATTGCGAGAACGGTCGTTACAACCGCATGTATCCGGGTTTCCCGAATCTGTACATGCAGTTCAGCAAAGCCGTTGAGTATCATCACGACCCGCAGTGGTACAAGGACATCGAGTACCGCAAGGAGCGTGAGCGCGGTTATGCTTTCAAGGAGGATCTGTTGGTGCCGGGTTACTTCGAGTTGCCGATGAAGAAAGGCGAGAGCGTTATCTTCGCCGGCGGTGTGACCGAGTGCAACACGGCGCAGTTGAAGAACGTCTGGAAGAAAGAGTTGGAGCGTCGTAACCGCCGCGAGGACATGTTCTCGACGCTGAAGAACAGCGCGAGTCAGTTCTACAAACGCGAGGGCGACAAGTGCTATCTGTTAGCCGGCTTCCCGTGGTTCAAAGCCGATGCCCGCAGTACTTTCTTTAGCGTAGCAAGTTGTACGCTGGACATTGATCGTCCGGAGTACTGGGATGCGATCATCAACAAGACTGCCATTGACGAGATTCTGAAGTTCATGAGCGGTCGCGGCAATGAGATCAAGATGACGGGTATGGACGAACCGGACGTGCTGTTGTGGTTCATCCGCGCATGTCAGAAATACGCGCATAAATACACGGTTCGCGAGGCGGCTGATCTGTACGGCCAGCTCTGTCTGGATATCGTCAACTGGTATCGCAAGCAGAACCATCCGCGGGCTAAATTGCATCAGAACGGTTTGCTCTGGGCAGACGGTACGCAACGTCCGGCAACCTGGATGAACGCTACGGAGAACGGTTGGCCCATCACCCCGCGTACGGGTTATATCGTGGAGCTGAACGCGCTGTGGTATAACGCGATGCGTTTCACGGCCGAGATGCTGCGCGAGTTGGGTAAAGAGACGAGTGCCGACCTGATGGAGTATCAGGCAGAGATCTCGAAGGACGCTTTCGTGAAGACGTTCTGGAACGGTCTGTATCTGAACGACTACGTGCTGGACGGTTACGAGAACCGCGAGGTTCGTCCGAACATGATCTGGGCGGTTGGTCTGCCGTACAGTCCGCTGGATAAGAAACAACAGAAGGCGGTGGTAGATATCTGTACGAAGGAGTTGTTGACGCCGAAGGGCTTGCGTTCGCTGAGTCCGAAGAGCGGCAGTTATCGTCCGACATGTTACGGCGGTGCCATCGAGCGCGACCGCAGTTTGCATAACGGCGTTGTATGGCCATCGACCATCACGGCTTATTCGCGTGCGTACATGAACGTATATAAGTACAGCGGTGCGAGCTTCATGGAGCGCCTGTTGGTGGGCTTCGAGGCCGAGATGAGCGAGTTGACGATCGGTACCCTCAACGAGTGCTATGACGGCAACCCGCCTTATAAAGGACACGGCGGTATGAGTAGTGCACCGAGCGTAGCAGCTGTTATCAGTCTGCTCGATACACTGAAGAAATACGAGAAAGAACAAGCAGAAAAGGAGGCACAACAATGAAAGCGCTAATGTTTGGTTGGGAGTTTCCTCCCCATATCTTAGGTGGTTTGGGTACCGCCAGTTACGGTTTGACCCGTGGCATGGCCGAGCAACCTGACATGGAAATCACCTTCGTGATCCCGAAGCCTTGGGGCGATGAGGATCAGTCGTTCTTGAAGATCATCGGTGCGAACAGTGTGCCTGTTGTTTGGAAAGATGTCAATTATGACTATGTGAAAGACCGCATGGCGGGTCGCATGAGTCCGGAGGAGTATTATCACCTGCGTGACGGTATCCGTTACGACTATCGTCGTATCGGTACAGACGACCTGGGATGTATCGGTTTCTCGGGCCGTTATCCGGATAACCTGATCGAGGAGATCGGTAACTACGAGGCCGTGGCTTCAGTGCTGGCACACAGTCTGGACTTCGATATCATTCACAGCCACGACTGGTTGACCTATCCGGCGGGTGTGTTCGCTAAACAGATCAGCGGTAAGCCGCTCGTTATCCACGTTCATGCGACCGATTTCGACCGTAGCCGCGGTAATGTGAACCCGACGGTGTATGCCATCGAGAAACGCGGTATGGACGAAGCGGATCATATCATGTGCGTAAGTAACCTGACGCGTCGGACGGTGATCGAGAAATACGGTCAAGACCCGCGTAAGGTGAGCACGGTGCACAATGCCGTAGAGCCGTTGGCTCATCCGGAAGAGTTCACGAAACCCGAGCGCAAGGACAAGTTGGTTACTTTCCTGGGTCGTATCACGATGCAGAAGGGACCTGAGTACTTCGTTGAAGCCGCAGCACGCGTGCTGAGCAAGACGGACGGTGTTCGCTTTGTGATGGCAGGTAGCGGTGACAAGATGGCGGAGATGATCGATCTCGTTGCCAAACGCGGCATCGCCGATAAGTTCCACTTCCCGGGCTTCATGCGCGGCAAGCAGGTACAGGAAATGTTAGCGATGAGTGACGTCTATATCATGCCGAGTGTGAGTGAACCGTTCGGTATCAGTCCGTTGGAGGCGATGCAGGTAGGTTGTCCGTCGATCATCAGTCATCAGTCCGGTTGCGCAGAGATCCTGCAGCACGCGATCAAGACCGACTACTGGGATATCGATGCGATGGCCGATGCCATCTACGCGATTGTTAAGTACCCGGCGATGTACAAGAGCCTGCATGAGCTTGGTATGGCCGAGGTGAATAACATCAAGTGGTCCGACGCGGGACTTAAAGTGCGTCGGATTTATGACGGAGTAATTAATCATACATTGTAAAAAATTTAATCATTATGAAAAATATATGTTTATGCTTCCAGATGCACGCACCGTACCGTCTGAAGCGCTATCGTTTCTTTGAGATCGGTCATGATCATTATTACTACGATGACATGGCAACTGAAGAGCACGTTAACTGGTTGGTACAGACCTCGTATCTGCCGTTATGCCAGACCATCCGCGACATGATCAACCTCAGTAAGGGTAAGTTCCACTGCGCCATCAGCGTGAGCGGAACGATGTTGGAGATGTTCGAGCAGTTCAACCCGGAGATGATCGATATCCTCAAGGAGTTGGCAGCCACCAAGGCTGTTGAGTTCCTGGCTACCCCGTACGCTTATTCGTTGGCTTCGGAGTACAACGAGGATGAGTTTAAGCGTCAGCTTAAGTTCCAAGGCGACCTGCTGGAGAACATCCTGGGCGTGAAGGCACAGAGTGTATGGAACACGGAGTTGCTGTACACGGACGAGGCTGCTTATAACCTGAACAAGTTGGGTTATAAGGTGATCCTGACCGAAGGTGCTAAGCACGTGATCAGTTGGAAGACTCCGAACAAGGTTTATCAGAGCGCCGGTGCACCGAAGATGAAAGTGCTGCTGCGTAACACGAACCTGAGTGACGAGCTCAGCTTCCATTTCTCGGATCCGGGTTGGGCTAATTTCCCGATCGACGCAGAGAAATACGCTGACCAGTTGAAGGCTCTGCCGGAAGGCGAGGACATCATCAATATCTGGGTAGGCGCCGAGACATTCGGTATTCGTCAGAACGCCGGAACGGGTATCTTCGACTTCCTCAAGGCACTGCCGTACTTCGCATTGGAGCGCGAGATGGGCTTCACGACGCCGGCCGAGGCAGCTAAGAAGCTCGCCGCTGAGGATGTACTATCGAGTCCGTACCCGTTGACCTGGAGCGGTGAAGCGAAAGACCTGAGCGTTTATACAGGTAATGACCTGCAGCAAGAGGCGCTGAACAAACTGTATGCAGTGACTGAGCGCGTTCACCTCTGCCAGGACAAGAACCTGAAGACCAACTGGCTCCGTCTGCAAGATGTGAACTATCTCCATTACATGAATCATATCGATCAGGGCGAGACGCAGTTCGAGTCCGCTTACGATGCGTTCATCAACTACATGAACGTGCTGAGTGACTTCCTGCAGAGCGTCGAGGAGCAGTATCCGACCACGATCGAGAACGAGGAGCTCAATGAGTTGCTGAAGACCATCCGCAATCAAGAGGAGGAGATTCAAAAACTGAACGAGAAGCTTAAGAAAGCGAAAAAGTAATTTGCAGTTCAAACGTAGTTTGATAGTATTAGTGCTGTTGGCAGCGACCCTTGTGGCCGCTGCCAAACCGCCTCGTACACGTACGCAGGTGAAGACCTGGCAGTTACCGGGTTACACCGCCGTGGCGGACACGATTCGGTTTGCGGACACCGTCATGCTCAATTACCATGACGTCGATGTGCAGCAGCTCTACTCTATCAGCAGCGCGACGAACGGCAACGTGCTTGTCTCGCCCATCGAGAGCCGCGTGGTCAACGACCGGCTCTATACGATCGACGATCCTTTCGCATGGTCACTGACGCCGTACGTGGTGACGCCGCAGCAACAGCGGTTCTTTAACACGACGACACCTTTCTCAACCGTGGCGTACAAGAAGGGATTTGTGACCGGACATGAGGAGAACGACGTGGATTTTCTGTTCACGGGTAACCTCAACAAGGCCATTAACTTAGGTCTGGAGATGGACTACCTCCACTCCGCCGGACACTACTCCAACACGGCCGGTAAACTATTTAGGGGATCCGTATGGGGCAGTTATAATGGGCCGCATTACACGCTGCACGCGGCTTTCAGTTGGAGTCAGTTGAACAGTTTTGACAACGGCGGTCTGCGTGACCCGGCGGACTTAAGCAGTACACTCGATCCGGAAGACATGCCGGTGAACATGAACGGAATGCTGGGCTATCGTTATCTGAGCGGTTATCTGCACAACCAGTACGCCATCACCCGCGAGCGTGAGTACCACGACTCGATCGAGGTGATCGAAGACGGCAAAAGAGTGTACCGCGACACGGTGAAGGTGGAGTACATCCCGCTGATGACGTTCAGTCACTTGTTCGAGTGCAATAACTCGAACCGCCGGTACATTGAGAAAGAGGTCGATACGGTCATCTATTCGCAGATCAACTACGACTCGATCGCCACAAAGGACACGACGGACGTGTTGACCATACGTAACACGCTCGCTGTCACGTTCTGCGAGGCGTATAATACGAAACTGAAATTCGGTATCACGGCGTTTGCCATGAACGAGTGCCAGCGGTTCCTGCACGAGGACAGTGTGCCCTACGACGGCAATTATGCGTATAAATGGACGAACAACACCTTCGTGGGCGGTGCGCTCCATAAGCATAGCGGAGCCAACGTGCGCTATCATGTAGAAGGCAAGGTGTGCGTGCTGGGTTATAAGATCGGCGAGTTCGATGTGAACGGCCGGTTGAACACGCAGTTCATGGCGGGCAAGTACCCGCTCTCCATCTCGGCCCGCGCCTATGCCAAGAGCGTGACACCGAGTTGGTACCTGCAGCATTATCAATCGAACCACCTCACTTGGGAGAACGATTTCGGATTCACGTATCGTTTCCTGGGCGGCGCGACCGTAGCCTATGGCTATAAATGGTTGAAGCCGCGCATTGACTTCAGTTTTGAGAACATTACGAAGCCCATCTACACCTCCGTTTCCGATTGGAAACCGCGGCAGTACGGAGGGAATGTACAGATTATCACGGGTGACGTGGGCTTGGATCTCACCACCCCGTGGATCAACTTAGAGAACCGAGTCGTGATACAACATAGCACGAACGACAGCGTGATGCCCGTTCCGACGGCTATACTGCAACACCGACTCTATTACCACGGCACGTGGTTCAAGGCGCTGGACGCACAGATCGGTGTGGACTTGCGCTATTTCACGCGCTATCATGCGCCGGTACTCAGTCCGGCTACCAGTATGTTCGCTACCCAACAAGACGTGAAGGTAGGTAACTACCCCTGGATGAACGTGTATGCGAACTTCTATGTACGATCGATCCACTTGCGGTTCTTCGTACAGTATCAGCACATAAACAGATTGTTTATGAAAAAGAATATCGACTATTTGACTATGCCGAACTATCCGACCAACCGAGATGTCTTCCGAGCAGGTTTGGCATGGCACTTCTATAATTAACGTTTAGGGATTAGAGATTAGAGGAAATGATGATGGTAGTAACACAGAACACAAACAAGATCATTCTATATGCGCAGGAAGAGGCGGGGCGGTTGAAGAGTGAGTGTATCGAACCCGCGCACCTGATGCTGGCGATCATTCGTCTGAGCGAAGGCTCGGCGTTTGAGTTGTTGCGTCAGTTGCATTTCGAGCCCGAGCAGGCCAAGCAGGCCATCGAGGACTCGGTGCGCGGCACAGAAGCACCGCAGAACCTGTCGCTCAGCGCAAGCACCGAGCGTATCTTCCGCATCGCGGAGGGTATTAGTCGCGAGTATCGCACGGAGGCCGTCTGCTCCGTGCATCTGCTGATGGCTATCCTGCGTGAGCGGATCAATAAGACGGCTATCTACATGGAGCGCGAGTGGAAGATCACCTACGACCAGCTCGTGGAGGCCTATAACCAACCGCACGAGTCGATTGAGTACCCGCAGGAAGGCAACGAGCAGGTAGGTGACGTCAACGAGTCCAACTGGCAGCCGCAGCGCGAGATGCCAAAAGGCAAGAAAAGCAAAACGACGGCACTGGATAAGTACGGACGCGACCTGACCCAACAGGCCAAAGATGGGCATTTAGATCCGGTGGTAGGACGCGAGAACGAGATCGAACGTGTGCTGCAGATCTTGAGTCGAAGAAAGAAGAACAACCCCATCCTGCTCGGCGAACCGGGTGTCGGTAAGTCCGCTATCGTAGAGGGCTTGGCGACGCGGATCGTGAGCGAGGACGCCGGTGCGCTCCAAGGCAAACGGATCGTGACGCTGGACATCGCATCGATGGTAGCCGGTACCACCTACCGCGGCCAGTTCGAGGAGCGCATGAAACAGGTGATCACCGAGTTACGAGACCACCCGGAGATCATCCTCTTCGTAGATGAGATCCACACGTTGATCGGTGCGGGTAATGCGTCCGGTTCGCTGGACGCGGCGAACATACTGAAGCCTGCACTCGCGCGCGGCGAGGTACAATGTATCGGTGCGACGACCACCGCCGAGTACGCCAAGTCGATCGAGAAAGACGGGGCGCTGGAGCGTCGTTTCCAGAAAGTGATTGTTCGTCCGACGACCGCGGAGGAGACCATCGGTATCCTTCGTCGTCTGAGTGAGCATTACGCCAATTATCACCACGTCGTTTATTCGGATGCGGTGATCAAAGCCTGCGTGGAGTTGAGTGAGCGCTATCTGACCGACCGTGCTTTCCCTGACAAAGCGATCGACGTGATGGACGAGGTAGGTGCGCGCAGTCATGCGCAACAAGAGAAACAAGAGGCACCGTATATCATCACGACCGAAGATGTAGCAGGGGTAGTGAGTATGATGAGCGGTGTGCCCGTTCAGCGGGTAGCGACAGCCGAGACCGAACGGCTCCGTACAATGGCCGACTCGATCAAACATCGTGTGATCGGTCAGGACACGGCGGTCGAGACGGTGGTGCGCGCTATCCAACGCAGCCGACTCGGGCTGCGCGATCCCAAACGACCCATCGGAACGTTCTTCTTCCTCGGTCAGACGGGCGTAGGCAAGACCTATCTGGCGCAGTGCCTGGCGGAGGAAATGTTCGGAAGTAAAGACGCTATCGTACGTTTTGACATGTCCGAATATATGGAGAAACACACGGCGAGTCTGCTCGTGGGTGCGCCTCCGGGATACGTGGCGCACGAAGACGGCGGCAAGTTGACCGAGGCGGTGCGCAGAAAACCCTACTCGATCATCCTCTTCGATGAGATCGAGAAAGCGCACCCGGATATCTTCAACGTGCTGTTGCAAGTGCTGGACGAAGGCCGTTTGACAGATCGGCAGGGACATAACGTCGATTTCCGGAACACGATCATCGTGCTCACGGGTAATGTGGGTACACGTCAGGTGCAGGAGTTCGGCGCAGGTATCGGTTTTGATGCCGGCGAGATGGATCAGAAACGTATCAACGCTACGATGCTCAAGGCGCTGCAGAAACAGTTCCCGCCGGAGTTCGTCAACCGCATCGATAATGTGGTGACCTTCGAGCCGCTGAGCAAAGACAGCATCTCGCAGATTGTGCGTATAGAGGTAGGGCAACTGCAGCAACGGCTCCGCAAACAAGGACACCGTCTGGCGGTGTCCAATGAGGCGATCGACCAGTTGGTGGACAAGAGCCTCGACAGCAAGAACGGTGCGCGTCCGGTGAAACGGGCGGTACAGACGTACCTGGAGGATCCGCTGACGGATATCTTGCTACGCAGACCAAATCAGAAAAAAATAACCATTAAAAAGATATAAGTATGACAGTAGAAATTACAGACGCTAACATCAAGGATGTAATCGCGTCAGGCAAACCGGTAGTAGTAGATTTCTGGGCTGCTTGGTGTGGCCCGTGCAAGATGATGCTTCCGATTTTAGAGGAGTTGAGCAACGAGTACGACGGTCGCGTGGTAGTCGGCAAACTGAATGTAGATGACAACCCCGACACCTGCGAGGAGTATGGTATCATGAACATTCCGACGATGCTCTTCTTCCAGAACGGCGAGTTGGTTAACCGTCACGTTGGTGCTTGCAGAAAGCAGGATTTGGCACAACTTTTTGATGCTATTCTGTAAAAAAAGCACACAAAAAGCCGCAAAAGTACGATTTTATTTGCGTATTCCAAATTTTTGTTGTAATTTTGCGCGCTTTTTGCGCGCGGTTCGGTAGCTCAGTTGGATAGAGCAACAGCCTTCTAAGCTGTGGGCCGCGGGTTCGAATCCCGCCCGAATCACATCGCGCGAGCTCAGGCTCAATACGATGAACAAAGAATTGTTCATATGAATTTTCGCCTGGCTCTCGCTCTCCCCACAAATTATGAATTTGCGGGGACCCCATTAAAGAGAATAGTATAAAAGTTTATACATGCGTCAATTAAAAATTACAAAATCTATCACCAATCGTGAGTCAGCGAGTCTGGACAAGTATCTCCAAGAGATCGGTCGAGAGGATCTGATTTCCGTGGATCGTGAAGTAGAGTTGGCCGGTCGTATCCGTAATGGAGACCGTGCGGCATTGGAGGAGCTGGTTCGTAGCAACTTACGCTTTGTAGTGTCGGTAGCGAAACAGTATCAGAACCAAGGTTTGAGCCTTCCGGATTTGATTAACGAAGGAAACCTGGGTCTGATCAAAGCAGCCGAGAAATTCGATGAGACCAGAGGATTCAAGTTCATCTCCTACGCTGTATGGTGGATTCGCCAATCTATTTTGCAGGCATTGGCTGAGCAGAGTCGTATCGTTCGTCTGCCGCTCAACCAGGTCGGCTCGATGAACAAGATCAACAAGGCTTATCAGCGTTTCGAGCAAGAGAACGAGCGCAAGCCGAGTGCTGAAGAGCTGGCCGAGATGCTGGATATCCCGGTAGATAAGATCGCAGAGACGCTGAAGATGTCCGGTCGTCACGTGAGTGTGGACGCGCCGTTCGTAGAAGGAGAGGACAACAGTCTGATCGACGTGATGGTCAACGAGGATTCGCCGAACGCGGACCGTGGCCTTATTAACGAGTCCCTCTCTACCGAGATCAGCCGCTCGTTGGCGACTCTGACGCCGCGCGAGGCGGATATCTTACGGAAGTTCTTTGGTATCGGTACACCCGAGAAGACGCTGGAGGAGATCGGCGATGAGTTGCATCTCACCCGCGAGCGTGTACGCCAGATCAAAGAGAAAGCGATCCACAAACTCGAGTCCGGCCAACGCAGCCGCATACTCAAGACTTACCTTGGTTAATGAAAAAGCCTCCCCGATGGGAGGTTTTTTATTGGTCATTGGTGATTGGTCATTGGTGATTTAATCGAACAAAGTAGGCTGATCATTATCCATCTTCTTGAGGATTGCCCGCATGAGCGTCTCGCGCACCAACCGACTGCGGTTGCGCACCCCGTACCGATCGCAGAAACGATCGAGGATACGTTGCTCACTCTCGTTCAGCAGAATAGAGACCCTATGTTCGCGCGGAGCCTTCGCCATCAAAAATACAATGCAAATTTGGCGCCGGGGGTCAGGAATTCAACGCCTATCTTATCCACGAACTCATTCTCGCCCACAATTACCGACTGCTCCACTTTCGCTTGCTGGAATTGCACAAAAACCGAGAGCGTCAGCGCCGTCTTGGGGTTGATCTGATAGCGGTAACCGAAATCGATGCCGGCGTATATTCCACCGAGGTAGTTCTTGCTCAGCGCGATGCCGTAACCGAGCGAAGCACCGAACGTAGGCGCATGTTTGGCCTCCATGAACGGCATACGAAGCGCCACCTGGATGGGCAGGAAATTGAATTTATTGTCCGTAAACACCCCGTGATAACCGAGGCCGCCGCCGACAAAAATATGCCGATCGCCTATATGATGGCTACCCACGAGCAAGTCCACGCTAAACGCACCGCCGTTAGTCATATTGGGCACATAGGTCGGACCGCCGCCCAACTCGAGGATGATCTGCGCTTTCTTGGTACCCATCTCCGGCTGCTCGTCCTCCACAGCTACTTCCTCCTCTTCGGCATTAGCATCCGCCACAATCTGCTCCACCTCCGCACGGGGGTATTGGAAACGCGCACCATTGGCGTCACGGACAATGACCACCTCCTCGTTCTGGAAGACGATGGTTCCTCTCACGCGCGCACCTGTACGCAATACTATGGTTTCCGCATGCGCGCATACGCACAAAGCGAAAATGGCAACTATAGCGAGTACTTTTTTCATAATGGCTACAATTTTGCGTGCAAAATTACAAAATATTTTGCACATATGCAAATTTTATGCGTTTTTATGCAAATTCAAAGTCAATTAAACTGCGATTTACATCGACTTGCACCACTTTGACGGTCACTTGGTCGCCCAAATCATAGCGTTTGATGTCGCCGATCTTGGAGATATGAATCAGTCCTTCGCAGCGGTTGTCGTCCAGTTGGACGAAGAGCCCGAAGTCGGTGATGCCGGAGATATAACCGGTGTGTATCTCGCCCACATGATCGTTCATCCAGATCGCCTGATAGAGCTTGACGGAATCGCGTTCGGCTTGTGCCGCGGCCTGTTCGCAAGCGGAGCAATGTTCGCACATAAGCTCCATCTCTTCGCGGTTCATCTCCACTTTTTTGCCCGTCAGGATGTATTTCTCCACAAGCCTGTGCACCATCAGATCCGGGTAGCGGCGGATGGGGGACGTGAAATGCGTATAATGAGAGAAAGCAAGGCCGTAGTGACCGATGTTATAGGTCGAATAAACGGCTTTAGCCTGCGCGCGGATGGTGAGCATCTCGATGGCGCGGCGAAGCCCTTCGGCGGACTTGCCTGCAAAGCGAGAAGTCCGTTTGGACTTCGAGTTTTTGATTTTGGCTTTGAACCGCTCGACTTCGTCGAGTTTCTCGCTGTCCGGCAGGTCATGCACGCGGTACACGAACGGACGTCCGGAGCCTACGGCCTTGGCAATCGTCTTGTTGGCGAGCAGCATAAACTCTTCGATGAGGTGGTGGGCCTCGTTGGGCGACTCGAAGTAGATCTCTGTCGGATGACCTTTTTCGTCCAGTTTGAACCGCATCTCGTCCTGTTCGATCGCCAGTGCCCCGTTCGCAATCCGTTCGGCACGGAGTTGTTGCGCCAGCCGGTTAAGGGTAAGGATAGCAGAATCGAGGATTCTAGGGTCTCTAGGAGTACTAGGATCACTAGGATTAATGATCTCCTGTGCTTGATCATAGTTCAGCCGCGCATCGGAGCGGATAACCGTGCGGCACACCTTATATTTTATCACGCGCGCGTGATCGTCCATCGTGAAGACCACCGACATGCAGAGTTTGTCTTCTCCCGGCCGTAGCGAACATTTGTCGTTACACAGATCTTCGGGTAACATCGGCAGCACGCGATCGACCAGATAAACGGACGTCCCGCGCTGGTAGGCCTCGTCATCGATCTTCGTTCCCGGCCGCACATAATAGGACACATCGGCGATGTGGACACCAATTTGATAGATTGGTGATTGGTCATTGGTCATTGGTGATTGGTCATTGTCCAATATCTCAAACGAAATGGCGTCATCAAAATCCTTGGCATCGGCGGGATCGATGGTGAAGGTAAAAACGTCCCGCATGTCACGGCGCCGTAATATTTCCAGTTGCTCGATAATCATTTTGTTTGATATGTGAATTTCGATTTCGTATTTCTGACAACCACAGTACACAAAATCGTAAAATCGGGTGCAAATTTACAAAAAATCTTGCACATCTCAAAAAAAAACTGTATCTTTGCACGCTTTTTTGTTGAAAAACGTATAAAACACTATATTTATGAAAGTTAAAGTAAGTAATGTCAATCAACCGACGTGGAAAGAGTGCAATATTCACGCTACCCTTCCTGCAGAGTTGAGTAAATTGCAAGAATTGGCGTACAATGTATGGTGGAGCTGGAATGGCGACGCAAAGGACTTGTTCCGTTACATCGACCTGGACGCATGGCACAAAGCCGGTTCCAACCCTGTTGTATTGCTGAATACCATCAGTTACGACAAGATGGTGGAGCTCACGAAAGATGAGAAATTCATGAAGCAGTTGGACAAGACCTATGCCGAGTTCCGCGCTTACATGGACGCTCCGAAGGACAAGAAGAAACCGACGATCGCTTATTTCTCGATGGAGTACGGTCTGACGCACGTGCTGAAGATCTACTCGGGTGGTCTGGGAATTCTTGCCGGCGACTATATCAAAGAGGCTTCGGATTGCAACATCGACATGACCGCAATCGGTTTCCTCTATCGTTACGGTTATTTCACACAAACATTGAGTCCGGAAGGTCAGCAGATCGCTAACTACGAGGCGCAGAACTTCAGCAACCTCCCTATTTATCAGGTAAAAGACAAAGACGGCAATAACCTTGTTATTGACGTGCCGTACCCCGATCGCATCGTTCACGCCTACCTCTGGCGCGTAGCAGTCGGTCGTATGGATCTGTACCTCTTGGATACGGACAATGACCTCAACAGCGAGTGGGATCGCTCGATCACCCACCAGCTCTACGGCGGCGACAACGAGAACCGTCTCAAACAAGAGATCATGCTGGGTATCGGTGGTATGTTGGCGCTCAAGAAGCTTGGCATCAAGAAGGATGTTTACCACTGTAACGAGGGTCACGCAGCGCTCATGGGTCTGCAACGTCTCGTGGATCTGGTAGCCGAAGGTCTGAGCTTCAACGAGGCCAAGGAAGTTGTTCGCGCAAGCGGACTGTACACCTGCCACACCCCGGTTCCTGCAGGACATGACTATTTCGAAGAGGATATCTTCTACAAATACATGAACTCGTATGCCGGCAAACTCGGTATCCAATGGGATGAGTTGATCGGCATGGGTCGTACCAATCCGGAGAACAAAGGCGAGAAATTCTCGATGTCTGTCTTCGCGCTCAACACCTGCCAGGAGGCGAACGGTGTGAGCTGGCTGCACGGCGAGGTAAGTAAGAAGATGTTCAGCCCCGTTTGGCCGGGTTATTTCCCCGAGGAGCTGCACGTGGACTACGTCACCAACGGCGTTCACATGCCTACTTGGGCTGCTTCCGACTGGAAAGTGGTATATAACAAATACCTGCCGAAGGGCTGGCAGAACGACCAATCGAACCTCGAGATGTGGAAGCCGTATGCAGAGATCCCCGATGAGGAGATCTGGGCAACCCGTATGAGTTTGAAGCGCAAGATGATGGACTATATCAAGGATCAGTTCAGAAATGACTGGATGAAGAACCAGGGAGACCCGGGTCGTATCATTCAAGCATTGAATGAGATGAACCCGAACAACCTCGTGATCGGTTTCGGTCGTCGTTTTGCAACGTACAAACGTGCACACCTGCTGTTCACCGACCTCGAGCGTCTCGATAAGTTGGTTAACAACCCGAACTATCCGGTTCAGTTCCTGTTCACCGGTAAGGCTCACCCCGCTGATGGCGGTGGTCAAGGCCTGATCAAGCGTATCATCGAGATCAGCCGTATGCCGCAGTTCCTCGGTAAGATCATCTTCCTCGAGAACTATGATATGCGCCTCGCTAAGCGTTTGATCTCCGGTGTGGATATCTGGTTGAACACCCCGACCCGTCCGTTGGAGGCATCCGGTACATCCGGTGAGAAAGCCCAAATGAACGGCGTGCTTAACTTCTCCGTCAAGGACGGTTGGTGGTACGAGGGTTACGTACAAGGCGCAGGCTGGGCATTGACCGAGCACCGCACTTACGAGAACCAAGCGCACCAGGATCAGCTCGATGCAGCTACTATCTACACCATGCTCGAGCGCGAGATCATTCCGCTGTACTACGCGAAGAACTCGAAGGGTTACAGCCCCGAGTGGATCCAGTATATCAAGAACAGCGTAACGAAGATCACCCCGCGCTTCACGATGAAGCGTATGATCGACGACTACTTCGAGAAGTTCTACAACAAGCTCGCTAAGCGTCATAACATGCTCATGTCTGACAACTATAAGATTGCTAAGGAGATTGCAGCATGGAAAGAAAACATGGTAGCGCACTGGGACGAGATCGAAGTCGTTAAGAAAGAGGCTCCGGATTTGAGCAACCTCAACGTAGGTGACAAGTTCAAAGTAGCTGTTGAGTTGGACACCAAGGGCTTGAACGACAAGGGTATCGGCGTCGAACTCGTAGCCGTTCGTACTTCGACGCATAACAACGACAAACTCTACGAAGTAGAGCCGTTGAAGCTCGTGAAGAGCGAAGGCAGTCACTTGTTCTTCGAGAACATCTACCAGCTCGACTATGCCGGCGGCATGAAGTTCTGCCTGCGAATGTATCCGCAGAACGAACTCCTCCCGCACCGCATGGACTTCTGCTACGTCCGCTGGATTTAATCCAACAAGGATTAGCGAATCGCGACAAGAGAGATTTTCTTCGGAAAGTCTCTCTTGTCGCGTAAAAATGTAGAAAATTTTTATTTTTTTGAGGAAAAATTTGCACACATCCTGAAAATATTGTATTTTTGCACGCTAATCTGTTATGCGCGCATATGTACCATGCATCACACATACGCGAAAGAACAGGACATGAAAAACAAATTAACCGAAAACACAAATTGAAAAATACATAATATTATGAAAAACAACTATACCAAGAGTGAACGTATGTGGAACGTATGTTTAACCTATGTTTACCGTATGTTTATCGTTATCTCAATTCTTTTTACATTTGGTGTAGGACAGATGTGGGCAGAGCCGTATATTGATGTCTTCGGTTTACAATTTTACGAAAGTTCCACGAACCGCTACTTCAAAACCGGCTCGGAAATAAAGAACGATTTGGCTTTCGGCAATAAAACAAGTGATTTTAAACTTGTATACATTTATGCCAATGCCAAGAAGAACGGAGGAAACTTGTGTGGAGCGATGTACTTCAAGTGGTGGCTGGAAGGCACCGATGGCGCAAGCAATTCTGGCGGTGTAGGACAGACAAGTAATTCGTGGAGCGGAGACTACTGCTATGAGAAATTTGGAACTGAGAATGGAAGTTCTGCCCTTGATGGTCTTGATTTTGTCCAAAACAGACGCCCTGGAAACTATACATTTAAATTCTACTTTAGTTTTGAGGGCAATAACTCTTCCTCAGGATGTGGATCATGGTATGATTGCAAATATTCAGGAGGAGACTTCAAATTCACATATACCATTCCCGATCCAACGATTACCATTACCGGCGCAAGTTCACTAGTAGCTGGTACTTCGACTAATATTCAAGCCAGCATATCAAACTATCCCGTAGGCTCTAAAATCACAAAAGTTCGGGTTACAGGAAACCTTGCGTCTGCAAAGGAGACAACAGGATCTGCAACATCGTTGACGGTTAGTTCTGTCACACCTAATGCTTCGGGTTCAAATGGAATAACCGTCACAGTTACAGTAAAGTTTGGTACGGGAGGCACTAAGGATTATGTGTATAATTATAATGTTACACCTCCTGCCGTGTCGGATTTCACAATCTCAGCGACATCAGGTAGCTTAAGTGGTTCGGGAACATCCGAAAATCCATGGTTAGTAACTTATAATGGATCGTTGACATTAGGACTCTCAGGAGCCACTAAAGCATATGCTGATGGTAATGCTTCCCCACAGTATTCTACGGATGGAACTAACTATGGGACAACCGGTTCATATATTAGCCAAACTCATAGCAGCATAACAGCGACGACAAACCAAAACTGGACATATAAAGCAAGACTGAAAAACAATTCCTCTGCTTTATATGGTTCTGTTAAAGAAAAAACCGTTTATTGGAAAGTATCCACCTCAAGCGTCACGCTCCATAAAAACGGAGGTTCGAGTAATGGTTCTGCAACAGCCACGCATGGTAGAAACACGTTAGCCAGCATTTCCGCTCCATCAAAAACCGGCTATCATGTGGAAGGATATTACACCAATGAAGCGTGTACAACCAAGGTAGCAACCTCTGCCGGTGCGCTGCGAGCAAGCACGACTTACACAACTTCCGGTAGTTTATGGAATGTCCTCGGTGCCCAAACGTTATATACCAAGTGGACAGCAAACACCTACACTCTCAAACTTAACAAAAATAACGGTTCTGCCGATGGAAGTATAAAAGTGACTTATGATAGTAACAGCACTTCTAATTTCACAGCTGTTACTCGTACGGGTTATAATTGTACCGGATATTGGACGGCAACTAGCGGAGGTAACAAAATTATCAATCGAGATGGAACGTTAGTTGCATACTCCTTATCCGTTTCGAGTTACATAAATTCTTCAGGTAACTGGATATACGATGGCACCCCTTCGCTTAATGCTCAATGGACACCAAAACAATGTACTGTTAATTTCGATTTTGATGAATCGGATGATGGTTATGGCAGTAAGACGGGAGCGACAACAAGCGTAACGGCTACGTATGACGCTGCCATGACATCTGTTACTCCACCAACAGCTAAGGAAGGCTACGCGTTCATGGGCTATTGGGATGCCGCTGATGGCGCAGGAACACAATACTATAAAGCCGATGGTACATCGAAACGCACATGGAATAAAGATACCGAATCTCCAACGACCCTCTACGCTTACTACAAACAAGCGGAGATAACAGGTATTACGCTTAGTCCGAGCGCAACAGTAGCGCCAAGTACAGATATAACGCCGACAACGGTAACGGCAGAACCTATGATATATCCGATGCCGAATGGAACGACATCAGTATGCTGGAAATTATTGCGCAGTAATGGCAATGAATATAGCACAACTTTCTCGGTTAATCCTTCTACTCCAGGTAATAGCGTTACCTTCCCAGCTCCGACAACGAGTGGTAGTTATAAGGTGGCAGCTATACTCCGTCTTGGAGGTGATTGCAGTGGAACGGTGATCGACTCCGTAGTAACTGACCTCGTCGTTGCCGGCGAACACACCGTGACGATTCAGTATCAAGATGGCAGCGGAAGAACGCTCAAAGACACCATTCACATAACCGCTCGTCCTCTTGAGTGGACAACGGCAGGCACCATTACTCCCCCAACGATTACGGGCTATACCTTCGCTCGTTGGGAGGCTGGTGATGGTATAAGTATTAAGAATGGTGATTCAGATCCTGTAACAACGACCACCACTGAGTCTATCCAAATCAAAGCCATTTATGATGGAACGCTGACGGCGGTGTACAACAAGAAGCGAATGATATACTTCTACAACACCCTCAATTGGGAGAGTGTGTATGTTTACTTCTATAAGAATGATTCGTACTGGGAGAGTTCCGGAAATAAGAGAGGTTCAGGTGCTAGTACTACTTCTACTTGGACTGGTACGCCATATAGCGAAGGAAAACATGGTCAAATGCAACCTGTAAGTGAAGGTTCAAAGATCTACTACTTCGATGCAGAGGCTGCAGGTGTTAATGCATCCTATGATGATGTCGTTTTCACCGAAGCAGATCAACATGGTTACGAGTTTTTCTATGCGACAAAGGCTGCACGCCGTGGAGACTACAAAACTTCGTTACCGATGTATGTACCGTTAGCAGATCAAACACCGACTAATTGGAATTCAACGGACTATTACGACAAAGGTTACTGGATGAACTATCCGGAAAATACGGGTTATACACTGAAGATTTATAATTCATGGACTGCTACTAAAGAAACCGGAGCTGTTCGCGAATACCCATTCCCATTTAGCGAAGATCAGAAAATGCCTCTAAAACTAGATGTTGAATTTAATAGCGGCGGGTCTGAATACTGGTTTATGATATATCGAAATGACGGGCTTTATTATGGTAACACATTCACATATAATCAAAATTACAACACAGACCAGGTTATAAGCTCAGGTAATAACAAATGCAAACTTGTTACATCTGCGCCGGGAGTGTACACCATCAAATTAACCTATCATGATGATGGCGCTAATCCTAAAGTTTACAACTACTATATTGACGTTGATTTCCCCGTTGCCGTAGGCGATTACCGCATTGTTTATATGGATAATGCGACTTGGTCTAATGGAGCACACAATGAGAACTGGTATCACCCGTCGGATGTTATCGTGAAGAAAGATGGAGGGGCTGCCGAGGCGAAGAAAGATATCGTTTCATTCTATATTGCGAAAGGTGCAGGTATCACTACTTCAATGAAGTTCCAATACGCAAGTGCTATCACTAACGAAGGTGCTATTACATGGACGGATGTACCTAGCGGAACGATTGATTTGAGTAGTTACAGCAGTGTAATTACTAAAGCCGGCGTATATAATTTCCACATCAACCAGCCTACCTCAGGCGGTATTGCGGTAGAGAGTGTAGAGCCGTACACCGGTACTTACTACATCCGTACCGACTGTGCCGGAAATACCAAGTGGGATAGTTATACGACATTGGATCACCAGATGACTTATTCGGACTATGCGGCTGCTGGTTCAGATGGCTTCACGCACTATTACTGCCATTGGGTAACAGCAGGCACAAATGTGAAGTTCGTTATTGCGAACGACTATAGCGTATGTGTATCCGATACGTTGGAGGGCGATACCTACACGACGGCATCGCTGGCTGCTAACGCCAATATCCGCTTTATGTATGACGAGCGTACGAATGTCATCAAACGTGCGTATATTGCCGGTTCTGGTAATATTACCGATCGATTCTTGGTACTGGAAGGCGATGCAAAGATGTACGACGAGAATGGCAATGCATTGACAGGAGATTACCAAGATCACGATAAGTGGGGAACCAAGATAGGCACAGACAACCACATTATTTTGCATGATGACGAGAACTTTGTTTACGAGCGCACAATTAAGGTAAATGCGAGTGCATGTGCAAAGTTGACCGCAAAGTATAACAACAAAGTTCAATACTTCAAGGGAGGCTCCGGTTCCTCTGCTGCAGACTCTGTTCAGTTGTTGGGTGGCACGTATGCCGCAGATAAGAAGTACACCATGCGTATTGTGTATGACTTTAAGACAAACCGTCTGGTAACAGCCTATATTCCAGAAGGAACAGTAGATGATCCGATTGCTATTAATGCTGATCTGATGGTCATTCGTGAGCATCAGGAAGCCGGTCAACAACTCGTCTTCACAGGTGATGGTGAGTTAACTTTAGTAAAATCTGTTTATGGTGTTATGCGTTTCAACCGGTGGACGCTGAATAACCGTGCTAATCCGGAAGATCACGATAAAGATCATAGCCGGGCAGCAACCATCAATACCTACCACCCATTATTAGGCCTCGGCAGTCAAAAGTCTATGTACGAACGTGCATTGTACTGGATTTCCTTCCCGTTCGATGTTAACCTGAGTGATGTATTCGGATTCGGTACGTATGGCGTTCACTGGATTATGATGGATTACAATGGCGCAGAACGTGCTCGTATCGGCTACTGGAAAGATAACGACGAAGGATTCTGGGAGTACATCGAAGATCGTCGAGGTGTGACGCTCAAAGCTGGAAGAGGTTATGTGCTGGCGCTTGAACTGGAGTTGATGCAAGCTACCGACACGATTAACTTCTGGTACAATCAAATCCAGCAAGTTGAGTTGTTCTTCCCGTCCACATCTTCGACGACCGGAATTATCTCGCAGACGGATGTGAATGTAACCGTTGAGTCGCACTTGTGTACCATCGACCGCCGTACAGATAAAACGGTAGATGATTGGAACAACGACCGCCGTATTGCAGATAGTCACTGGAACATTATCGGTGTACCGAGTTATGCGAACTACGGAAGCACACTGACGGATGCAGGCGGAACTGTTACTTGGCAGACCTATTCAAAGACCGCCAACCTGCCGTTCTTGTACGAATGGAATGCGAACGATAACACATACACCGCACAGAGCGGATCTAGGTACAACTTCAAAGCAATGCACGCTTACTACGTACAGTATGCCGGTACATTGCATTGGACGCTGGCAAGCGCGACACCGCCATCTATCGTAGCGCGTCGTACGTACGCTGAAGAACCGGAGAACGTAGAGTTCAGGTTAGAACTACAGCAGAACGACAAGATGATCGACCAGACCTTCGTTAAGATGAGTAACGACGAAGAGGTAAGCGCTAACTTCGCGTTCGGCGAAGACATGGATAAGGAATTCAACGCAGGCAAGGCGAATGTTTATACCTTCATTGAGGGCTATATCCCGACGGCAGGTAACACTCTCCCGATGAGCGACGAGACAACCATCGTACCGGTTGGCGTGAAGATCACCAGCGCTGGCGAGTACACCTTCGCTATTCCGGAAGGCACCGAGGGCATTGGCGTGACGCTCATTGATAACGTAGCGAACACCCGCACGAACCTCAGCGCACTCGATTACACGGTCAACCTGACGGCAGGTACGCACGATGGACGATTCCTGCTGGAGATCTCGCCGATACATAATGCGCCGACGGATATCGGAGAGGTTACAGGTGACGGCTTACCGGCTAACGGGGCACGCAAAGTACTTATTGACGGCATCCTCTATATCGTCAAGGGCGATAAGTTGTATGACGTTCGCGGAACAATGATCAAATAACTAATCTTAAATGAAAGGAATGAAAAACATGAAAAAGATAGTTATGATCATTGTGATGCTGAGCGCGGTACTCATTGGTACGGCTCAGAACTACATGACCGCGCCAATACATGACCCGGCGATAAAAAGCCATCAGATCATGCAGACAGGCGCTGCGTACCAAGGAACGGTATATGAGCCGTTTGGCGAAAGCGCCCCGTCTGAGTACCATCCTGTGGCTACCGGCGATGCCTCAAATGTACGCGCTGTACGTCGCTTCCCGAAGCCCGGTGAGATCGGCCAGTCCGAAGCCTACCCCCTCGGCGATGCAGTACTGCCGATGCTCTTGTGCGCACTCGCCTTCGGCTTCGTCATTGCCCGCCGCCGCAAACACGCGGAATAGCACCGGACAAAGATCCATCTAAGACGTCCGTAATGCGAACGAGATGCGTTCGAGATAGATAGCAAAGAGAACCCTTCGGGGTTCTTTTTTGCATAAAAATTTGCGTATGTCAAAAAAAAGCAGTACTTTTGCAGCCGCAAAAGTTTTAGAGATGTTACTGAATATACTGAAATCGAAGATTCATCGGGTACAGGTGACGGAGGCGAATTTGGACTATATCGGCTCAATCACCATCGATGAGGCGCTTATGGAAGCGGCAAATATCTTTGCCGGCGAGCGCGTACAAGTAGTGGACAATAACAACGGCGCACGGCTGGAGACATACGTCATTCCCGGCAAACGGAACAGCGGCTGCATCTGCATCAACGGCGCCGCGGCGCATCTGGTGAACGTAGGCGACACGGTCATTATCATGGCCTATGCCCTTATGGAGCCGGAAGAAGCAAAGACCTTCAAACCCAGCATCGTTTTCCCGACGAATAATAAACTATGAATTTCTTCGAATTAAAATCCGGAAATAGCGGCGTAGGACCGAGGGCGGGCGTGATACATACCGACCACGGCGATATCCTCACGCCAATCTTTATGCCCGTCGGAACGGTGGGTACCGTCAAAGGCGTGCAGCGCAAGGAGCTGGAGGACGATATCAAGGCGCAGATCATACTCGGCAACACCTACCACCTTTTCCTCCGCCCGGGTACGGAGATCCTCCATCAGGCCGGCGGCTTACATAAGTTCGAGGGCTGGAACCGACCGATCCTCACGGACTCCGGTGGTTTTCAGGTATTCAGTCTGACGGACATCCGTAAGATGAACGAAGAGGGCGTACGCTTCAGCAGCCACATCGACGGCCGTAAACTGCTCTTCACGCCGGAGAACGTGATGGATATCCAACGCGAGATAGGCGCCGACATCATGATGGCGTTCGACGAGTGCTGTCCGGGAACGGCGGATAAGAAATACGCCCAGGACTCGATGGAGCGCACCCACCGCTGGCTCGACCGCTGTATCGAGCGATTTGACGGCACAAACGACCTCTACGGCTATAAACAACACTTGTTCCCCATCGTGCAGGGTTGTACCTATCCGGAATTGCGTCAGGAAGCCTGCAAGCGGCTCCGCGATCTCGATCGGGACGGCTATGCTATAGGCGGTCTCGCCGTAGGCGAACCAACCGAAGTGATGTATGACATGATCGAGGTCTGCAGCGATATTCTGCCGCAAGACAAACCGCGCTACCTCATGGGTGTCGGGACGCCGTGGAATATACTTGAGGCCATCGAACGCGGAGTCGATATGTTCGACTGCGTCATGCCGACGCGCAACGGACGCAACGGAATGATCTTCACGTGGAACGGCGTCATGAACCTGCGTAACAAGAAATGGGAGGACGATTTCACGGAACTTGATCCGGCAGGTACATCGTATGTCGATCACGCCTATACACGGGCTTATGCGCGCCATCTTATTCACGCGCAGGAGATGCTCGGTCTGGAGATTCTCTCCATTCACAACCTCGCGTTCTATCTCGATCTCGTAGGGCAAGCGAGAG
>JAEEGL011681953.1_pt1 | contig 22892 bp, 18 predicted proteins | sample 9134231 | NCBI WGS metagenome assembly JAEEGL01 (sample SAMN16246548, study PRJNA631951) | gut metagenome | biome: gut microbiome; feature: rumen; material: fiber-attached | host: Bos | place: Iran: Karaj | collected 2018-10 | reverse complement strand
GGTAAGGAGATCCAGTTCTTCGGAGCAAGAGCAAACCTTGCAAAGGCTCTCCTGTACGCTATCAACGGCGGTAAGGACGAGAAGCACAAGGATAAGGAAGGCAAGCCCATGCAGTGCGGTCCCGAGCTCGCACCCATCACCTCTGATTATCTTGATTATGATGAGGTTATGCACAAGTATGACATCATGCTTGACTGGCTCGCAGGTCTGTATGTAAACATCCTGAACCTGATCCACTACATGCATGACAAGTATTACTATGAGGCAGCTGAGATGGCCCTCATCGATACCGATCTGAGAAGGACATTCGCAACCGGTATCGCAGGCTTCTCACACGTTATAGATTCACTGTCAGCTATCAAGTACGCTAAGGTTAAGGTCCTTCGTGATGAGTTCGGTCTTGCTACCGGATTTGAGACAGAGGGCGAGTTCCCTAAGTACGGTAATGATGATGACAGAGCTGATGAGATCGGTGTATGGCTGCTCAAGACCTTCATCACAAAGGTTAAGAAGTATCACACATACAGAGATTCAGAGCCTACAACATCTATCCTTACGATCACATCCAACGTGGTCTATGGTAAGGCTACAGGTGCTACACCTGACGGAAGAGAGGCATACAAGCCTTTCGCTCCCGGTGCTTCACCTTCATACGGTGCAGAGACAAGCGGACTCCTTGCTTCACTGAACTCAGTAGCAAAGATCCCTTACGAGTACTCACTGGACGGTATCTCAAATACCCAGACAATGAGCCCCGATGCACTCGGACATGATGACAAGGAAAGAGCTGAGAAGCTTGTCTCCGCTATGGACGGATACTTCGACAACGGTGCACATCACCTCAACGTCAACGTATTCGGTACAGAGAAGCTGCTTGACTGCCAGGCTCATCCTGAGAAGCCTGAGTATGCTAACTTCACTATCCGCGTATCCGGATATGCAGTTAAGTTCATCAGCCTGACCAAGGAGCAGCAGGACGACGTTATCGCACGTACCTGCCACAAGAAACTGTAATAAAGACTATCGCCATGGAAGCCGCATACGCACATTTATGTGCGTATGCGTGCTGATATGAGAGATTCAAAAATCATGAGAATGCAGAGCGATAGCTCGGAATTCGAATGATTTTTAGCATCTCGAGAGCGAAGCGAAGAGATGCGCGGTCTTTATGGATCACCGACGAAACGATATACAGTTTTGATCAGGAAATAAGAAAGAATCCCCGGGGTTGAAATACACCCCGGGTTTTATTATCATTACTTCTACCGGCAAAACGTATGACTCCATCAGAATATGTATTTCGGTCACCGCCAACGCTCATCCGAACTAATCGCCACGCATTACTATGCGAAATCAAAAATGTCGATAAATCTCCATTTTTCATTTCACCAAGTAATTGCGGGCGCTGGATTTCGTCTGAGCTAAGAACGGCTCATTATTCCCTCAATACATATCCTAATGGAGCCATACTTGTAGATGCGTGTTACAATAATAAAGAGTTGTTTATAGAATGAAATATACGGGAGGTATAAAATGCAGGGTGCGATCCATTCATTGGAGTCTTTCGGTTCGGTAGACGGACCCGGAATCAGATATATCATTTTCCTTTACGGATGCAATATGAGATGCAAGTACTGTCACAATGTAGATACATGGGACAAGTCAAGATGTACTCAGTTCGAGGAACCGGATGCGCTGCTGGACAAGGCGGAGAGATACAGGTCTTATTGGAGGAGTGACGGAGGTATCACCGTATCGGGAGGAGAGGCTTTGCTTCAGATGGACTTCCTGCTGGAGCTTTTCAAAAAGGCAAAGGAAAGGGATATCAATACCTGCCTTGATACTTCGGCGCAGCCTTTTACAAGGGAGCAGCCGTTCTTCGGCAAGTTCGAGGAGCTGATGAAGTACACGGATCTGCTTCTGCTCGATATCAAGCACATAGATCCTGAAGAGCATAAAAAGCTGACCGGACATGACAACGCTAATATCCTGGACTGTGCAAGGTATCTGTCTGATATAGGCAAGCCGGTCTGGATACGTCATGTGCTGGTGCCGGGTATCACCGATGTGGATGAGTATCTCGATAAGACAGCAGAGTTCATACATACTCTGAAGAACGTGGAGCGTGTGGATGTTCTGCCTTACCATACACTCGGTGTGCACAAATGGAAAGAGCTGGGAATACCCTATCAGCTTGAGGGAGTGGACTCTCCGACGAGCGAACGGCTGGCTCACGCCAAGAAGGTGCTGGGAGACACTCACTGAGAATACCGTATTTGGTGCCGCAGCCCTGATCTGCATCAATATGTGGGGCATTGGAATTGTCCCTTTATTGGTGTAAGATATTAGGGCTGTGGTTTTTTTGTCTAAGGAGAGATAATGGCGGATAAAGTCACTCTTAAGGGTGTGAAATCAGGTATAGTATTGAGACTTCCGGAAACGGGAGATTTTAATGATCTGCTTTCACAGGTTGAAGAAAAGTTCAAAAACACGGCAGACTTCTTCGGCAACAAGCATCTGATCCTTTCCATAGAGGGAAGGAAGCTGGAGCCGACTGAAGCAGCGCAGATACTGAAGCTTCTGGCGGAGAACACCAAGGTGAAGTGTGAGGGAGTAGTCCTCGAGAATCAGGAGCTGGATGAGAAATTCCAGTCCATACTCGGAGATGATCCCGGGCATGAGAAGGAGCTCGAGAAACTCAGGAGAGAAAGAGCAGTCATGGAGGAGACCATAGAGAACCTGCATGCTGCCGTGGATCCTGCAAACTGCAGGGTGTACATGGGTAATCTCAGGTCCGGTGCCAATATAGAGTCTGCGGGCAGTGTGATGGTGATAGGAGACGTGAAGCCTGGAGCTACCGTTACGGCCGGCGGATGTGTCTTCGTACTCGGTTCGCTGCAGGGTAATGCGGATGCGGGAGCATACGGCGATCCCGATGCATTTATCTTTGCTCTGGATATGAACCCCATACAGTTGCGCATCTCAGATGCAATGGCCATAGCGGCCGACAGTGCACCCAAAAAGAAAGGTCTGTTCAATAAAAAGGATACGCCGTCATCACCCGAGGTGGCGCTGATATCCGACGGACATATAGTGATCACGGATCTGGACAGCGATCTCGTGAAGAAGAATAAGTTCTATAAAAAGAAAAAAAGTGAGATAAAAGCATCGGATACAACAGAAGCATCTGATGAAGAAACAAAGACAAAAGAGTAGTACTGGAGGAGAACATGGGTGAAGTAATCGTCATCACATCGGGAAAAGGAGGAGTCGGCAAGACTACCACCACCGCAAATATCGGAACCGGGCTTGCAAAGCTCGGTAAGAAAGTGGTCCTGGTAGATACCGATATAGGACTCCGCAACCTGGACGTCGTGCTGGGTCTGGAGAACAGGATCGTCTACAATGTCGTCGACGTTGTAGAGGGCAACTGCAAGCTGAAGCAGGCTCTTATAAAGGATAAGAGATATGAGGGACTGTGTCTGCTACCTGCAGCACAGACCAGGGACAAATCAGCTGTCACGCCCGAGCAGATGGCTGAGGTAGCTGAAGAGCTGAAGAAGGAATTTGATTACGTCATCATGGATTCCCCCGCGGGAATAGAGCAGGGATTCAAGAATGCGATAGCCGGAGCTGACAGGGCACTGATAGTGACTACTCCGGAGGTGTCCGCAGTAAGAGATGCAGACCGTATCATAGGACTCCTTGAAGCAAACGAACTGGAGGATGTGAAGCTCATAGTCAACAGACTGCGCAGCGATATGGTAGAGCGCGGCGACATGATGAGTGCGGATGATGTGGTAGAGGTGCTTGGTATCACCCTGATAGGTGTGGTGCCTGATGATGAGCAGATCGTTGTAGCTACGAACAACGGTGAACCTCTTGCAGGTGATGAGTCACTTGCGGGTCAGGCGTATTTCAATATCTGTCACAGGATCATGGGTGAGGAGATACCTTACCTTGATCTCAGGAAGAAGAAGGGCTTTTTCGCAAAGCTTTTCGGAAAGAACTGATAGGAGGCGGACATGGTATTCAGTGATTTTTTCAAGAAGAAGACCTCCGGCGAGACAGCAAAAGACAGATTGAAGCTGGTGCTGGTGTCGGACCGTTCATCCTGCTCACCTGAGATAATGGAGAGGATAAAGAACGACATTATAGAAGTGCTTTCAAAGTATGTGGAGATAGACAGAGAAGGGCTGGACATAAAGATCACCCAGTCAGAAGGCGAGAATGCCGAGGAGAAGACGGGACCCGCTCTCTATGCAAATATCCCCATCAGGAATATAAAGGAACGCAATTGAAACTGACAGGCTTTATGAATGCCTGATCTCAAGAAAGAGGCCTCTGCCTATCTCGTTATCATCGAGAAGGACGGGGCCTTTTTCCAACCCGTCGGCAGCGATGAAACGACCGGAATCATCAATGCCGTATACAAGCATCTGGTGCCATCCGTACTTCGGGTGTCCGAAGACTTCAAGCAGCATATAATTGCCGCGGGACAGTACCTTCCTTGCATTGGAAGCTCCGAGGGTATATCGTCTGCCGGGTCTTAAGATATCTACATCATTATTCTTAAATGCAGCACGTACATATAAACCGAGCAGCAGATCGGTCGTACCGTGTTTTCTGTTGTATATGAGCATGCGCCGGCCGAAGGTCGCAACGGACTCGAAGATTGTGCGACACGCATCGTCTGTGAGGAGTCGGCCGGACACTTCCTGCTTTGCGGATATGATAAGATTGGTAATCGCTGTCGGACCGCAATGGCTGCGATAGTAGCCTCTGCCGAATTCTCCGGTTGAATGGAATGAAAGATATGAAGTGCTTGCATTATTCATTTCTTCGTTGTATCATACTTGTGTCTTATTTTCAAATCAGGATCATTTACGCATATTCGTGGAATAAACCCAAGAATAAAGAAGAGAACCGACAGAAGATACAAGCATAATAATAAAATGATAATGAGGAAAGGAAATCAATGAGAGAAAAACTCGAAACTTTGCCGTTGGCACAGCTGAGGGAACTGGCTAAATCCCAGGGACTGAAGGGTACTTCTAGCATGAAAAAAGCTGAGCTTATCGATCTGCTTGTCGCACAGAACGAAAAGGACGAATCGGAAAAGGCCACAGGAAAACCTGCTGAGAAACCGGCTGAAAAAGCAGCCGAGAAAACTGCTGAGAAGACATCCGACAGCCATGGAGAAACACATGGTGAGGAGCATGGTCAGGACGGTGCGGAGGCATTGTCGGAAGATAAGGAAATGCTCGACTCCGGAATAGTGGCAAACGGCATACTTGAGGTCATGTCGGACGGATATGGTTTCATAAGATGCGAGAATTACCTGCCGGGAGAGAATGATGTCTATGTGGCTCCGAGCCAGATCAGAAGGTTCAATCTCAAGACCGGTGATATCATAGTGGGTAATACCAGAGTGAAGACCGGCAACGAGAAATTCTCGGCTCTGCTGTATGTAAAGAGCATAAACGGCATGCATCCTTCGGAGGCAGGCAAGAGATACAACTTCGAGGATATGACGCCTATATTCCCCAATGAGAGGATACATCTCGAGGCGGGGAACAATAATATAGCCATGCGTATCATGGATCTCATAAGCCCTATAGGAAAGGGACAGAGAGGAATGATAGTATCTCCTCCCAAAGCCGGTAAGACCACGCTGCTCAAGGCTGTGGCAAAGGCTGTGACGAGAGCCAATCCCGAGATGCATCTGATAATACTCCTTATCGATGAGAGACCGGAGGAGGTCACAGACATCAAGGAGTCGATACAGGGAGATAATGTGGAAGTGATCTATTCCACCTTCGACGAGCTTCCCGAGCATCATAAGAGAGTGTCGGAGATGGTCATAGAGCGTGCAAGGAGACTTGTGGAGTCGAGAAGGGATGTCATCATACTCCTGGACTCTATCACAAGGCTTTCAAGAGCCTACAACCTGACTGTGCCGCCTTCGGGACGTACACTTTCGGGAGGTCTGGATCCGGCCGCACTGCATATGCCCAAGAGGTTCTTCGGTGCAGCACGTAATATGAGAGAGGGAGGATCACTGACCATACTGGCTACGGCTCTCGTGGATACCGGAAGCAAGATGGACGATGTCGTATACGAGGAGTTCAAGGGAACCGGTAACATGGAAATGGTCCTTGACAGGAAGCTTCAGGAGAAGAGGGTATTCCCTGCCATAGATCTGGCAAAATCCTCCACGAGGCGTGACGATCTGCTTCTGTCACCGCAGGAGCTCGAGGGAATAGATATCGTCAGGAAGGCCATGAATACCATGAAACCCGAGGATGCCACAGACAAGCTCATAGATCTTTTCTCACGTACACGCAACAACCGCGAGTTCGTGGATATGGTGAAGAAGATAAGGTTCTATTGATTTCTGCTTGTGTTTTGGCGGATGGTGTGGTAATATATACGTCGCTCGGCTCATCCGGGAGGATGGGATAAAGAGTAAAGAAGGAAAAAGCAGCCGCAGGTCGGAAACCTACGGTTCACAGAAAGGACAAGACAATGAAAGCAGATATCCATCCTGAGTATCATCAGGCAACAGTCACTTGCCACTGCGGCAATACTTTTACGGTAGGTTCTACACTGCCGGAGATCAAGGTCGAGGTGTGCTCCAAGTGCCACCAGTTCTACACAGGTCAGCAGAAGGCTGCACGTGCAGACGGACGTATCGAGAAGTTCAACAAGAAGTATTCTTCAAAGAACTAGCTTATTTCTGGCACCGTCATTTTCCATGCGATAATGACGGTGTCTTTTTATTTTAAATCAAGAGGACAGATGATGAAGAATGAAACATGCCCCGTAACAGGTGAAGTATACAGCGGCATAGGCGGTCAGGCCGTTATGGAAGGCGTCATGATGAGGAACAAGGACGACTACGCCGTTGCCGTGAGAAAGCCTGACGGGACGATAGCGGTAAAAAAGGCTGAGTATAAGGGGATCATCCCGAATAAAACGGTATACAGCATACCGGTGCTTCGCGGAGTGCTCTCGTTCATTGATTCGCTGGTACTGGGACTTACCACTCTGAACTATTCATCGGATATCTATATCCAGGGAGAGGAAAAGGACAGTGCCGAAGGGGAAGACGGTGAGGTAAAAGAAAAGAAAAAGAAAGCCTCGGAAACACTGCTTTCCGCGGTGATAACCGTCGTGGCCATAATACTGGCTCTCGGACTCTTCATGGTGCTGCCGTACTATGCGAGCCTTATATTCAGACCGCTCGTGGGAGAGGGTGTGGTACTCTCGCTCGCAGAGGGTGTGATAAGGATGCTGATCTTCATAGGCTACATACTGCTGATAAGCCGTATGGAGGATATAAGACGGGTATTCATGTACCACGGGGCCGAGCATAAATGCATAAACTGCATAGAGGCAGGTCTCCCGCTGAATGTCGATAATGTAAGAAAGGCAAGCCGCGAACACAGAAGATGCGGCACCAGCTTTCTGCTCTATGTGATGGTCATATCCATCATTTTCTTTGCTTTCATCCAGACTGATGACAGGGTGATGAAGGTGATCATGAGGATAGTCCTGATACCGCTGATAGCCGGGGTGTCCTATGAGTTCATAAGACTTGCGGGAAGGTCGGTAAATCCCGTGGTGGGACTTGTGAGCAAGCCGGGACTCTGGCTGCAGAAGCTGACCACAAGAGAGCCTGACGACGAGATGATAGAGGTCGGGATACGTTCCGTGGAGGAAGTCTTTGACTGGAGAGGTTTTCTTGAGGAGAACTTCGGAGACGGAAAACAGAAGGATCAGGAGAAGGCTGACTGACCGGATATGATATACAGGGAACTGCTCGAAGAGGGGAAGCGAACGCTTAAAGAAGCAGGGATCACGGATGCCGCGATCGATGCCGGGATATTATTTGAGCATGTGACGGGGCTGGGACGCGGAGCCCTGATAGTAAGAGGCGAGGAAGAGGCTTCGGAGCGTGAGACGGATACATACAGTCTGCTCCTTGAAAAGAGAAGTGCACGTGTCCCTGTGCAGCATATCACCGGCAGGGCCGACTTCATGGGACTGGAGTTTTATGTAGATAGAAATGTACTGATCCCGAGACTGGATACCGAGTTTCTGGTCGAAGAGATGATGAGAGAGGTCGGAGACGGGTCATCCGTTCTGGATGTCTGTACCGGATCGGGGTGCATCCTTATATCGCTGATGCGATACAAAAATGATGTAGATGGTACCGGAACCGATATTTCCGAGGCTGCGCTTGAGATCGCAAGGAAAAATGAAAGTCTGGTTTTCAACACACGAACGGAAAAGTCATCAGAGGGATGCGGTTTACATAACTCGATAAAGTGGATCAGATCCGATATGTTCGAGGCGGTCACAGGAGAATTTGACTACATTGTATCAAATCCTCCGTACATCAGGACGGATGTCATAGATAACCTGATGAGTGAAGTGAGGGATCATGATCCCATGCAGGCGCTCGACGGTGGAGCCGACGGATTAAGATTCTACAGGATAATAGCGGAGGAAGCGGGAGCACACCTGAAACGTGGAGGCAAGCTCTTCCTCGAGATCGGATACGATCAGGGGGAGGATGTGACGGGCCTCCTTGAAAGACAGGGATTTCGGGATATAAAGATCCTGAAGGATTATTCGGGAAACGGAAGGGTAGTGATATGTTCGAAAACGTAGAAAACATAGTCTTGAAATATGATGAGCTGATGAGACGGATCTCGGAGCCCGGAGCCGCGTCCGACAGTAATAAATACATGGAGCTCATGAAGGAACAGGCTTCCCTGACACCGGTGGTGGAGGCATATAAGGCATACAAGGATAACGAGCAGGCAATAGAAGACGCGCTGCTTCTCATAGATGAGGAATCGGATCCCGAGATGAAGGAGCTCGCACGGGCGGAGCTTTCCGAGGCAAAGGACAGGCAGCCGGAGCTTACGCAGAATCTGAGACTGCTGCTTTTGCCGAAGGATGTGAATGATGACAGGAACGTGATCATGGAGATACGTCCCGGAGCGGGAGGAGATGAAGCGGCTCTCTTTGCATCGGATCTTTACAGGATGTACACGCATTATATCGAGTCAAGAGGCTGGAGCGTGGAGCTGATGGAGTATGAGGAGACAGGCATAGGCGGCATGAAAAATGTGGCCTTCATGGTAAAAGGTACCGGAGCATACTCTGTGCTGAAATACGAGTCCGGAGTGCACAGGGTACAGAGAGTGCCGGAGACGGAGTCGGGCGGTCGTATACATACTTCCACCGCAACAGTGGCCGTGATGCCGGAGGCGGAAGAAGTGGACGTACAGATAGACGAGAAGGATATCAGGATAGACGTGATGAGGGCGTCGGGAAACGGCGGTCAGTGCGTCAATACCACGGACTCCGCGGTAAGGCTCACACACTATCCCACCGGCATAGTCATTTATTCGCAGACGGAGAAATCACAGCTGCAGAACAAGAATAAGGCGTTTGCCCTGCTGAGGTCCAAGCTCTACGATCTGGAGCTGCAGAAGAAGCAGGATGAAGAGTCGGCGGCAAGACGCAGTCAGATAGGCACGGGCGACAGATCCGAAAAGATCAGGACATACAACTTCCCTCAGGGAAGGGTCACGGATCACAGAATACATCTGACTCTGTACAGGATAGACGATGTCATGAACGGAGACCTGAAGGAGATAATAGATTCGCTGACGGAATCCGACCGTGCACTTCAGCTGAGCACCCTGGAGGAGAGCTGAGGAAGACGGGCAAATACTTGCGCCTGCAGGTAAAAACAGGTAAAATTAAGATTTGCGAAGCTTCGCTTTGCACAAAACATACAGAAAGGCATTTTGATAAATGTCAGAACCGGTTTCAGGAAATATCACAAACAGAGAAGCAGAACTCATAAGTGAAGCACTGAACCTCGGGGGACGGAACAACAGCAGGTCCTCGGAGCCTAAGAATGATGACCTCGAAGCACAGATGATGGCTTTGAAGGTCCAGCTGAAAGATGCAAGGACCGAACTTGAGATCCTGCACAGGAACATGCCGGGAGGCATCATGACATATGATGCGGATACGGGCAAGATCCTGTACGTGAATGAAGGTCTGCTGAACATATTCGGCTGCGAGGAGGCTGAATTCAGAAGACATTATATGGACAGCTTCAGTCTCTTTGTCATGAAGGATGACAGGAAGAGGATCAGGGACTTCGTAGATGCACAGATACAGTTCTTTGATCAGGTGGAGCTCACCTACAGGGTGCTCAATATGGTGGATGAGATCCAGTGGCTGAGCCACAGGGCTACCCTGATAAGACATGATGACGGGAGCAGGACTTTCTTCTGCATACTCACGGATATCACGGAACAGAAAGCGATACAGAACCAGCTGCAGTCCATGAACGAACAGCTCTATATGGAGACCGAGAGGTTCAAGCTCATAGAAGAAGCCATAGACAATATCGAGCTGGACTATGATGTGGACTCGGATACCCTGTCCGTATCAATGAAGGATAATAAGGGCATCAGGCACTGGAAGAATGTGGAGCATGCCTTTAAGAGCGGTCATGTGTATGAGATCATCCATGACGACGACGTGGATGTGGTAGAGTCCGTATTCGAATCGGCCATGAAAAATCCCGGCAAGGGTGCGGTGGAGTACAGGATGCCTGACAGTGACGGCAGATACGCATGGTACAGGCTGAACTACGCTTCATTTGACAAGAATGACCGCATCATAAGGATAGTGGGATCCGCGAAGGATATCACCGAGGAGAAGCTGGAGCAGGAGAGACTTAGGACTGAAGCTGAAAGAGACGGCATGACCGGACTCATGAACAAGACCGCTATGCAGCTGTCCGTGGCGGCACAGCTTTCAAAAAGCGATTTTAATGACTGTCATGCACTGTTCATGATAGATACCGATAATTTCAAATCAGTGAATGATACTCTGGGACACGGCGTAGGCGATGATACCATAAGGTTTGTGGCCGACAACATAAAGAACGTCTTCAGGGATACGGATTATATAGGCAGGATGGGCGGAGATGAGTTCATGGTACTCATGAGCCATACCACGCAGGATGTAGTGACGGAGAGGGCGAAACGCCTCAACGACAAGATAAGGAGCGATGTGAAGAGCGGGAATGAGAGTGTCCATATAAGCTGTTCCATAGGTATCGCTTTCTTTGCGAAGGACGGAGAGGACTATGACAGCCTGTTCAGAGCGGCGGATGATGCTCTGTATGAGGCGAAAGAAGCAGGTAAGGACTGCTACAGGATATATGGCGCAGGCGCATAGGAAGTCAGCTGCGGCTTTTATCTGTGCGATCGTTATGCTGCTGACGGCCTGCAGCAGTAAACGTGAGTTCATTGATCAGGCCGATGCACTGATAGAGAACGGTGAATATGCCAAGGCACTGGAGACACTGGAAGTGGCCGAAAACTCAGGTGAGGATATGAGGCTCATTCACAGATCCAGAGGTATAGCGGATATGGGAATGTCCGACTATGAAGCGGCTGAGACGGAGTTCGTTGATTCACTGTCGGCCAATAAAGGCTATGTCCGTGAAATGGATCTGGACACATCTTACTATCTGGCGGTATCCCAATACAGACAGGGAAGAGTAAAGGATGCCAATGCCACTTATTCAGCCATACTCGCACTCTATCCCAAAGAAGCGGATGCGTACTATCTGAGAGGCAGGACTTATCTGACTCTTCAGGACAATGACAACGCCAAATCGGATTTTGACAAGGCGATACGTATCTCACCGGATGATCCCGATCTGTATATCCAGATATATGAGGCTCTGTCGGAAGCGGGGCTCTCGGATGACGGACAGCGGTATCTGAAGAACGCCATGGAGCTCAATACGAAGCTGTCATACTTCCAGAAAGGGCGACTGTACTACTGTATGGGAGAGTATGACAAGGCGAAGCAGAGTCTGGAGGCTGCCGTTACCGAAGGCACTGATTCCCAGGCTACTCTGTATCTGGGCAGGACGTATGAGGCCCTTGGGGATATGAACTATGCGGTATCGCTCTACAGGGAGTATCTGGAGACAGACCCGGGTAATGCACAGGTGCTGAACCAGCTGGGACTGTGTCTGATGAATCTGGAAGACTATCCTGCGGCTATGGATGCATTCAGCAAAGGACTGGAGACGGGGGATCCCGCCATGGACCAGTCGCTGCGTTTCAATCAGGTCGCGGCATATGAATACATGGGTGACTTCAACAAGGCGAGGAACCTGATGGAGGACTACATGGAAAAATATCCTGACGATCAGGAAGCACAAAGGGAACACGAATTTCTTTCCACGAGGTAAAGACCATATGTTTTATGTATTAAAAAGAGACGGTAAGAAAACGGATTTTGATATCTCAAAGATAAACGATGCCATTATAAAGGCTTTTGTTGCGTGTGAGAAGCAGTACAACAGCGATATCATAGATCTGCTGGCTCTGCGTGTCACAGCTGACTTTGAAGATAAGATAGTGAACGATGCCATAGGCGTCGAGGACATACAGGATTCAGTCGAGAAGGTGCTGAACCAGGCAGGCTTCACGGAGGTGGCCAAGGCATATATCCTCTACAGGAAGCAGCGCGAGAATGTGAGGAACATGAACTCCGCGATCCTTAATTACAAGGACGTGGTGAATTCATACGTGCACAATGAAGACTGGAGAGTGAAGGAAAACTCGACGATCACTTATTCCGTGGGAGGACTGATCCTCTCCAATTCCGGTGCGGTGACGGCGAATTACTGGCTGTCTGAGATATATGATCAGGAGATCGCGAACGCTCACAGGGACTGCGATATCCATATACATGATCTGTCGATGCTCACGGGATACTGTGCGGGATGGTCGCTCATGCAGCTGATCCAGGAGGGACTCGGAGGGATAAAAGGCAAGATCTCTTCTTCGCCCGCAAAGCATCTGTCCGTGCTTTGCAACCAGATGGTCAACTTCCTCGGCATAATGCAGAATGAATGGGCGGGAGCACAGGCCTTCTCATCATTTGACACATATCTTGCTCCTTTCGTAAGGGCAGACAATCTCTCATACAGAGAAGTGAAGCAGTGTATAGAATCCTTTATCTTCGGAGTGAACACACCCTCAAGATGGGGGACACAGGCACCCTTTACAAATATCACGCTGGACTGGACGGTACCGGACGATCTGGCTGAGATGCCTGCGATAGTAGGCGGCAAGCCGCAGGAATACCGTTATAAAGACTGCAAGAAGGAAATGGATATGATAAACCGTGCCTTCATCGAGACGATGATAGAAGGCGATGCGGACGGCAGAGGATTCCAGTATCCGATACCTACTTACTCCATAACCAAAGACTTTGACTGGTCCGAGACCGAAAACAACAGGCTGCTCTTTGAGATGACCAGCAAGTACGGCACGCCCTACTTCTCAAACTACGTGAATTCGGACATGCAGCCTTCCGATGTGAGATCGATGTGCTGCAGGCTGAGGCTGGATCTCAGGGAACTGCGCAAGAAGAGCGGAGGCTTCTTCGGATCGGGAGAGTCGACGGGCTCAATAGGCGTTGTGACACTGAATATGCCGAGACTTGCTTATCTTTCGATGAATGAAGAAGACTTCTTCACGAGGCTTGACAGGCTCATGGATCTCTCGGCGAGATCGCTCAAGATAAAGCGCAATCTGGTTTCCAAGCTTCTTGACGAGGGGCTCTATCCGTATACAAAGAGGTATCTGGGATCCTTCAGGAACCACTTCTCCACCATAGGTCTTGTGGGAATGAATGAAGCCTGCCTTAATGCGAACTGGATAGGTAAGGATCTGACACATGAGGAGTCGCTGGCTTTCACCAGAAAGGTGCTGAAGCATATGAGGGAGAGACTCATAGGCTATCAGGAGCAGTACGGGGATCTGTACAACCTCGAAGCAACACCTGCCGAGAGTACGGCCTTCAGACTGGCAAAGCATGACAGGATCAAGTATCCGAACATCATCACGGCGGGCGAGCCGGGTGAGACACCTTACTATACGAATTCATCACATATGCCGGTAGGATATACCGAGGATATCTTTGAAGCTCTGGATAAAGAGGACGAGCTGCAGACGTTATATACATCGGGAACCGTCTTCCATGCTTTCCTCGGAGAGAAGCTGCCGGACTGGAAGGCTGCGGCAGAGCTTGTGAAGACCATATCGGATAATTACAAGCTGCCCTACTATACGATCACTCCGACATATTCCGTATGCCCGGAGCACGGATATCTGGCAGGAGAACAGCGTGTATGCCCTCAGTGCGGAAAGACATGTGAAGTATACTCCAGGATCACGGGCTATTACAGGCCGGTGCAGAACTGGAACGACGGCAAGACACAGGAGTTTGCGGACAGGAGAACCTATGATATCAAAACTGATCGATAAGATAACCGAAAAGAATGCGCCCATAGTGGTGGGACTGGATCCCAATCTGAAGTTTGTACCGGAGTATCTGAAGCAGAGAGCGATCGAGGAAAAGGGGGAGACCCTTGAAGCTGCAGCAGATGCGATACTTGCTTTCAACAAGGCGATAGTGGATGCAACATATGATCTGATACCTGCAGTGAAGCCGCAGATAGCGATGTATGAGCAGTTCGGGATCCCCGGACTTCAGGCGTACAAAGAGACTGTGGACTACTGCCATGAGAAGGGACTTATAGTCATAGGAGATGTGAAGAGGGGAGATATAGGCTCGACCTCCGAGTCTTACGCCATAGCCCATCTCGGGGAGATAAAGGTAGGCGAGACATCCTGCAGGCCGTTTGACGAGGACTTTGCAACGGTTAATCCATATCTCGGAACGGATGGGGTGAAGCCCTTTGTGGATGTATGCAACAGATGTGACAGGGGTATCTTCGTACTGGTGAAGACATCCAATCCTTCAAGCGGAGAATTCCAGGACAGGCTGATGGACGGCAGACCGCTCTATGAGCATGTGGCCGATAAGGTAAAGGAATGGGGAGAAGGATCCATGGACGGCTCCTACAGCAATGTAGGCGCAGTGGTGGGAGCGACCTATCCCGAGCAGGGTGAGATCGCAAGAAAGCTGATGCCCCATACATATATCCTGGTACCGGGCTACGGTGCACAGGGTGGCAAAGCTGAGGATCTGAAGGCATTCTTCAATAAGGACGGACTCGGGGCAATCGTCAATTCAAGCCGCGGTATAATCGCTGCTTATACGAAGGATCCGTATAAGGATAAATATGATGAAAAGCACTTTGCCGATGCTTCGAGAGAAGCGGTAAAGGATATGATAGAGGATATAAACGGAGCGTTATAAGGGTTTTTTCAAGAGGGTGTTGAGACATGGAGAGATATAAGGAAGAATTTATAGAGTTCATGCTGGAGTGTGAGGTGCTCAAGTTCGGAGACTTCACGACGAAGAGCGGAAGGAAGACGCCGTTCTTTGTGAATACCGGATATTACCGCACGGGCGGACAGCTGCAGAGGCTTGGCAGGTACTATGCAAAGGCTATAGCCGATGCTTTCGGGACAGACTTTGATGTGCTTTTCGGACCGGCGTACAAAGGGATACCGCTCTCCGTAGCGACTACAATAGCTCTGTCGGAAGAATCCGGGGCAGAGATCCGTTACTGCAGCAACAGGAAAGAGGTAAAGGATCACGGCGACAAAGGGATACTCCTGGGAGGCCCCATAAATGACGGCGACAGGGTCGTTATCATAGAGGATGTGACAACTGCCGGAACCTCCATAAGAGAAACTCTGCCGATACTTCAGGCGCAGGGCAATGTCGAGGTGGTCGGCATGTGCGTATCTGTCGACAGGCAGGAAAGAGGAGAGGGCGAAAAGTCAGCTCTATGCGAGATATCGGATACTTACGGCTTTCCGACAAAGGCTATCGTCACCATGAGTGAAGTGACGGAATACCTGACATCGCACGAGGTCGGTGGCAGGAAGATAATAGATGATACACTCAAGGCTGCGATAGATGCTTATTATGCACAGTACGGTGCAAAATAAGTCTGTGACATATGTTTGAGAAGAAATACAGATTTACAAGTAACAAACACTCCACGAAGGGACTGATGGCACTCATATTCGGTATGATGTCGTTAGTTTCTTTCTTTCTGGCCGTGAGCCTGACTGTGGCGAATAAAGCTGAAAACGCATCCCGCATGGGAGCGGCGGGCTTTCTGGCCATGGTCTTCGGCTTCGTAGGTATAGCATTGGGTAGCACGGCTCTCGGAGAGAGCGACGTCTTCCCGATACTGCCGAGGCTTGGATTTGCGATCGCCGTGATCGCCGTACTCTGCTGGGGAGGTATAATCTATGTCGGCTTCGCCGGAATATGAACTCCTGAAAGAAAGATATGATCTGGCAGGATACAGGCTGATTTCCCTGAAGGAAGAACAGCTGCTTGCAGATCCTTACGGAGAATACTTCAGAAAAGAAGCTAAGTTCCTGCTGGACGGTTCATATGAGGATCTGATGCCGGAAAGATACGACAGCTCCTATACGAATCCCGTCTATGCTGCCAAGGTATTCGGAAAGGAAATGGGAAGGCTCCTTTCTTTTCTTTCTTATGAGCTGACATCGATAATACCTCTTCGTGCAGAGGGGGATCTCAGACTCGAGGACAGGACGATACTGTGCGAGCTGTTCCTTGAAGTCTATACGGCATTTCTTGCCGAAACAGAAGCGGATGCCGATGCGGAGTCTTCGGCGAGACCTGTGCCGGAAACCATGGCGGATATCATCCGCCCTGTCATCAGGAATTTCATAACCGACTATACGGATGTGACAGTCGCTGACAGGATAAGGGATCTCGTGGATCCTTCAAGAGACTTTGCAAAGCGGATCATCATGGAGGCAGACCTTTCAGATCCGGCTTATCTGGATCTATTCGGAGAATATGTGAATGATGATACCAGAAGACTGGCTTCATTCATGTCGTCACTTCCCGAAGAAGACATCCGTGCCATGGCAAAGACCTTTACGGGCGGATATATAAAGGGCTTTGAGACTACCGGCAAGGACATTTCCAAAAAGAAGACAGTGAACATACGATATAATCTGGGCTTTGAAAGGCTTGTAAAAGCCTCGGTGGAAAGCTTCAGGGAGGCAGGCCTTGATGTAACGATATACAGGAGGCCGCTGCATGCTGCAGTCAGAGGCGGGCTGACACGTATCGGATACTGCGGAGATCCCGTGAATGAGCAGATGGATTATGATCACAGAGAGGACGATGCCCTGTTTCTGGATAAGGCCTTTACAGAGCGCAAGCTGGAGGTCGCAAGAAATACCTTTGAAGAGGTAAAGGAGCTCGCGGCTGTCTTCGGAGGCCCGGCTGTTATGGAGCGCTTCGGTACAAAGGATTTCGATCCGGTAAACCATGACGAGAGCTGGAGCTTTACGGATGAGCAACGCAGACTCAAGACGGAAAGCCGGGCGAGATATACCGAGATACAGAATGAGTACATAGATCCGGAGGAGCGATCCTTTACCATCATCTCATATCCGGTACCTGAGATAGGACGGGACTTTGAAAAGATCTTCAAAGAGACGGTTAACATAAACACACTCCCGTATGAGAGCTATCAGAGGATGCAGCAATGCATTATTGAGGAGCTTGAAAAAGGAGAAAATGTTGAAATAAAAGGAAAAGGCGGCAACCTTACGGATCTCAGGATAAGCCTTGCAAATGTGGTTGACATAACCAAACAGACTGTGTTCGAGAACTGCGTGGCGGATGTTAACATACCTGTAGGTGAGGTGTTCACTACTCCTGTACTGAAGGGGACGAACGGGCTGCTCCATGTGTCGCAGGTCTATATTAACGGGCTGGTCTTCAGGGAGCTGAAGCTGACTTTTGAAGACGGATATGTCACGGACTATTCATGCAGTAACTTTGATACCGTGGATGAAAACAGGAAGTATATAGAAGAAAACATCCTGCACCATCACAAGACGCTTCCCATGGGAGAGTTTGCCATAGGTACCAATTCAACTGCTTATGTAATGGCAAAGAAGTACGGCATATTTGATAAGCTTCCTATATTGATAGCCGAAAAGACCGGGCCGCACTTTGCAGTGGGGGATACCTGCTATTCAAGAGAAGAAGAGATACATACATACAATCCGGACGGCCGTGAGCTTATAGCGAAGGATAATGAACATACGCTTGAATACAGGAAGAGTGATCCTGTAAAAGCTTATTATAACTGTCATACCGATATCACCATACCGTATGAAGAGCTTGGAGAGATAGCGAGTGTGGATGATAAAGGAAACAGACACATCATAATAAAGGACGGTTTCTTTACCGTTCCCGGAGCAGAAGATCTGAACGTGCCATTAAAAGGCATGATCTGAACCAAATCCAAAAAACACAATATATAGTTGAAATAACCTGAAGGATGTGCTATATTTGCCGAATGGCAGGTTACATAACTTATATCTGCCAGTTCTGATATTCAATCGTATACCTATGTATACTTGAATATGTTGAAAAAACAGCAGGAGGACCATTTATGAAGATGAAAAAGAAAGTATCGCTGATACTGGCTATCATACTTTCGCTCACGGTATTCGTACAGAATATCCATGTACTGAGGGTAGTCATGGCAGCGGAGCCGTCAGATCAGGAGATGGCTGATTTCGATGATGATGACTTTGATGACTTTGACGACGACGATGATGATGCGGCGTCAAGAGAAGCAGAGGCATCCAAAGCTGCATCTGAAGCTGCTTCGAAGGAGGCAGAAAGACAGGCAAGGGAGGAAGCCGAAAGGCAGGAACAGGCCCGCAAGGAAGCATATGAGGCTGAACAGGCCAAGGCTGCTCAGGAAGCTCAGCAGAAGGCTGCGGCAGATGCTGCGGCAAAGGAGGTGCTGAAGCGCTCCGAAGAAGAGGCTAAGAAGAGCGAGCAGTTAAGGAACAAGATGGCAGGTACGACTTCAGGCAACGCTTCCGGTGGTACGGATATATTCGTCCTTACGGCAAGCGTCCAGAAGATAGACTTCGGAAAGGATGTACCCGGAGCTCAGAGAGGTACCGAGACCGTGAACATCACGAATACCGGCACTACAAAAGTTACGCTGAAGTACGCTGAAAGCGATCCGAACAAAGCCTTCACCTGCACCATGGCAGAGGCAAAGACGGAGCTCGATCCCGGACAGACCGTAAAGTTCAATGTGACGATGTCATCTGCACTGGAACCCGGAACATATAAGGGATCATTCATGGTAACGGATGCTGTAAAGGATCCCACTTTCATGAAGGGAGTAAAGGTAGCCCTGCAGGGTACAGTATCTGATAAGCCTGCAGTAGTGGATAACGTTATAGTAAGCCCCGCCAAGATAACGCTCGCTGTAGGAAATGAAGTAACATTCACGGCTGAGGTAAAAGGTACCGGACAGATCAGTCAGGATGTGAAGTGGGGAATACAGGGACAGAAATCTGCCAAGACCATGATAGGCAGCGACGGAACCCTCAATATCTCAAGTGATGAGACATCACAGGAGATAAAGGTCTACGCTGTAGCCATGGCAGATACTTCGAAAAAGGGAGTTGCCACAGTATCGACTCAGAAGGGCGGATATAACGTAAGTGCATATGCGGATCCCTCATACGGCGGATCGGTGACCGGCGGCGGTGCCGTGACACAGGGCGGATCTGTGACACTGTCGGCAATACCAAACAAGAACTATTACTTTGCCGGATGGGTACAGAACGGCAGGACAGTATCCACAGCAACGAACTATACAATATCGAATGTACAGTCAAATCTGAGCGTTGCAGCAAGATTTGAGAGAAATTACGTAACTGTAGATCTGAGAAGAAATACGGATGACGGCGGTACGGTAGCCGGCGGCGGCAAGATCACATACGGAGACAGTACCACCATATCGGCAAAAGCATACAGCGGATATGTATTTACCGGCTGGAAGGAAGACGGCAAGATCATAAGCCGGGATGCTTCACTTAAACTGAAGGATCTGAAGGAAGACAGAAAGATCACTGCCATATTTGAAAAGACATCTCACACGCTTACACTGTATGCGTCTCCCGCAGAGGGCGGAACGGTGTCCGGAGGAGGTACGTTTGCCATCAATCAGGGAACAGTGGCAAAGGCAGTTCCGGCATCCGGCTATACATTCGTGGGCTGGGAGATAAACGGTCAGATAGTCAACAGGGATGCTACCGTAAAGATAGACAAACTGGAGTCTGACTATACCTGTACGGCAATATTCATGAAGACCGGAGTGTCTACATATGAGATATCTTCCGGTGTGGCTACAACAGGAGGATCGATAAGTCCCGCAGGAGTGAGGTCGGTGGCTCAGGGATCAAGTGTTACATACAAGATCACACCCAAGTCAGGCTACGCTATACTTGCGGTAGCTGTAGACGGTATACAGGTAGGCCCCGTAAACAGCTATACTTTCTCAAATGTACAGGGCAACCATACCATAGCGGCAGCTTTCCTGATGACAGATGCAGGTAAAGCAAATGCCGTAGCAGCCGGACAGGAGGTGTCGGATAAAAAGGTCGAGAAGAAAACAAAGACCGAGGCCAATACGGCCACACCTCAGTCAACAGTCAAGCTTGAGGATGCTGTATCCGGCGGAAGCGGAGACGAGTTCGTAGAAGAGATGCCGGACCTCGACAGCATAAATATACCTACAGATGAAGAGCTTGGCATAGAGGCAGAAGAGGATGAGGATGATGTGCCCACGCCTGTAACACAGATGATGGGAGTGTCCCGTCGTGAGGCAAGGGAGATGGCTGCAGTAGGAAACGGTCTGCCCATACTGGATGCTTCATTTACCGTAGGAACATTTGACTCGGCTGTAGACAATACCATGGAGCCGATCAACAAGCACGGTATAGATTATGCCAACATGACTCCGGAGGAGATAATGATGGCATCGGACGATGATATCAATCCGAGCCTGCCCAACCTTGATGTCGTGGTAGACAAGATGCTCACACCGGACGAGCTTGTTGCCATAGTGGACGGTGCAGTAGGTAACGTAGCAGTAAGCGTCACGAAGCAGGCTGACGTGGACGAGCCTACAAAGAAGATCATGAGGAATGCGGTAGGTAATAAGCCGCTCCAGTACTTTGACATCACAATGATGAAGACCCTGAACGGTAACACGGAAAGGATCGAATCGCTTCCCGAGCCTATGGAGGTGATCATCGAAGTGCCGGATAACATTTACAAGAAGAACAGGAAGTACTCTGTGCTCAGAGTACATAACGGTGAGCTGACCGTACTGCCGGATCTGGATGATGATCCCAAGACCATCACCTTCCGTACGGATCGCTTCTCATCATATGCCATAGCGGAAGAGATGGCATCATCAAGAGATCTGGTCAAGTGGCTGGCTGCAGGATCGATCATAGCACTCGGTGTGGCTATCACATGCTTCTGCATACTGATCATGCATCAGGCAAAGATGCGCAGGATGAGAAGAAAGGCGAGAGCGGAGCAGAAGAGAAGAGACGAAAGATACGACAGGTATTAAATAAAAAACCGGAAGACATTCCTGCACCTTAAAGGTGCAGGAATGTTTTGCGTTATATACGGAGGATTGAGTTGAAAAAAGTCAGATATATAGAAGTGGATATGCTGAAGGCACTGTGCATCGTATGTATGATCTTTAACCATGTATATGAGGAGCTTGCGGCAGACCCGGGTGGACCGTATGTATTCTTCGATCTGTCGAGCACCTTCCTGGGCGCGGCGTCATTTATGCTGTGCATGGGGATAGGGATGCGCCTCACCAGACATCAGGAGCCTAAAGAATACGCCGTGAGAGGTTTCGAGCTGCTCACTGTGGGACAGTTGCTGAACATCATGAGAAGTGCGCTCCCGGCTTATATCGGGTATGTGATGACAGGGAGATCATATTTCCTTTCGAATGTCATGCTGGTATTCGAGGCTGATATCCTGACTTTTGCGGGTCTGGCATTTCTCTTTGTGGCACTTCTGAAGAAAGCACATGTCTCCGACAGGTGGATGGTGGTGATCGCACTCGCCATGAACATCCTGAACTACGTGCTCTATCTTACCGTCGAGCCGCCTTCAAACTTCCTTGTGAGCCAGCTTATGGGATTCTTCATGGTGACGGATGCAGAGTCTTATTTCTCGCTGTCGGCATATTTCGTCTTTGTTGCCATAGGGTACTGGATAGGCGGCATCTATCCGGATATAAAAGACAGGAAGGCAGCGGCGCGCAGGGTGCTGATGGTGGGGGTTCCCGCGATCACAGTCTACTATGCGATAAGGATAAATGTGGCCATACCTTTTTACCCGGAGTTTAACAGCGATGAGCAGTATATACTGAATCAAGGAACCGATGCGCTGGCTAACGTCATGGTGGCGATAGTGCTGCTGGCGGTGTTCTGTCTTATATCGGACAGGCTCGGAGAGCGGGCAAAGGCTGTGACAGAGCATCTTTCAAGAAATATCAACCAATACTACTGCGTGAGCTATATGCTGATCATACCTCTGATGACAATTATGCTCGCGATATGGGAGGAGTATATGCCTGGCTGGGTGATACCGACTCTTTATGCAGTGTTCGTACTGATCGCGACAAACGGCATCATAGTGCTGAACGACAGATATCTGCATTTCCACGTTGTAACTTTACGGGGAATGAAGAGGATGATTGTTTTTACGACGATATGGCTTGTATCATTTGCGATATTAATATATGTTTATCCACGTATCACGGAATATGCGACCTGTTGGAACGGATACCTGATGCCATAGGAGGAAGACATGACAGTAGATAAAAAAGAGGGCGCCGGAAAAGAACTGACATTGATGATATCCGGAAGGATAGACACAGACACTGCGGGAGAACTGAGGGAGATCATAGACGAGGTCCCTTCGGATGT
>JAEEGL015231766.1_pt1 | contig 22895 bp, 7 predicted proteins | sample 9134231 | NCBI WGS metagenome assembly JAEEGL01 (sample SAMN16246548, study PRJNA631951) | gut metagenome | biome: gut microbiome; feature: rumen; material: fiber-attached | host: Bos | place: Iran: Karaj | collected 2018-10 | reverse complement strand
TTCTTCACTATCACCTTTGTATAAGCGGTGGCTTCCTTTCCGTCCTTGTCCTTTGCGGACCACATCACATAACATGCGCCTGCATCCTTCGGCTCGAGTTCGAACGACGCCCTTGAAGCCTTTGTCCTGTCGGGATTATTGAACACGGGACCGGCCTTTACCGCGAAAGCCCCCTTGTCCTTCAATATGTTCGCACTGATGGTGACATCCGCGCTTCTCAGTTCTTTGGGTATGGAAATATTGACCTTTTTGGTCCCGGTTTTGTCGGGCGCATCTTTAGTGAGCGTCACGGTTTTCGGAGCGGCTATCTTAAGGGCCTTCTTTCCGGAAGGTATGGTCCTGCTTTCGGGAACAGCCCCGTCCACATTTACATTGTAGGTGATCACCGTGGAGCCGTAATTTGCGCTCACCGTGGCCTTTCCGGCCTTCTTTGCTGTAACCACGCCGTTCTTCAGGGAAATGCAGCCTTTCTGCTTCTGATCCGGATATCCCACGGTCCATTTGACTCCGTAGATGTAGCGCCCGTCGCTGTTCAGGTTCAGACGCCTGACTTCCCCGGGCAGAAGATCGTAATCCGTTTGTCCGGGAGCAAAGCTCACATCATCCATATCAAGCCAGTCAATGTTGCTGCCCTCGTAGAATTCCTCCGCATCTCCGGAAGCCTCGATGGTGAGGGTCTGTTCCTTTGCCGCAGTGTATTCCCTGCGGTAAGTGAACACCTCAAAGGGTTCTATCCGTTTCTTTTCAGTAGTAAAGAGCACTTTTCCGTTTTCATCGGTCACCTTTGTGGTGAAGTTTGTGGCTTTAAGGCCCTGATTCTCAACATAAACGACCACATACTGCCGGTTTCCTCTGGTCTCCTTTTCCGAAGAGACCGTGAGATTTGCCTTCATAAGAGTGAATGACTGTGAATCGTTTCCAGGGTCGCAGTCGTCCTTTGCCTTTACGGAAACCGTGAACACGCCTCCCTTTTCCATATAGTCTCCCGGAACGGTAAAGGTCTTTTCCACCACTTCGGTCTCACTCGGAAGCAGGTCCAGTTCGATGTTTCCGCCTCCGATCTTCGTTCCGTCCAGAGTGACGGTATACTCCGCCTCCGAGATCAGATCGGTGCCCTTATTTTCAATGTACATATCCACCGGAAGTTCCATCCCCGGGAAGGCGTAGAAGGTGGAATAATCTATTTCCGAGAGAGCATAGTCGTGACGGTCCAGGGAATCCAGCACCTTTATGCCGGATGTGGTCTTCCATTCGCCTTTCCCTTCATCATACGCTGCATCCGTGGAGAGGTAGGCCAGGGTTCCCGTCTGATTTGAAAATGAATCCACATATCCATCCTCATTTGTCAGAAATACGCTGCCATAACTGTTCTTGGCGGAATCCCACACGGAGACAGCCACATTCCTGCTATCCTGGTCTCCCTGAAGATAATAGATACGGTTCTCGTAGACCTCGTAATCGGAATCCCCGCACATTGTGCCCACGGGAACTATCTCGTTCAGTTTTCCCGAATCCATGTAATACAGGCCGCCTTCCATATTCATGGTGAGGATCTCGCCCTTATCCATGAGAGACGGGATCGTTTCATAGGACAGAGTAGTGATGTAGCCTTCGGGGACGATGGTCGAAGTCTTGCCGTCACTGCTCCTCACGTACAGCGTCTGACCTTTCTCCTTGTCTATCACATAGGCTATCTCCAGACCCGAAGCGGTATTTCCGATGGTCAGATCCGAGATGTCGTCAAGTCCCGTGATCGGTTCCTTCTCCTTCCATTCTCCTCCGGAATAAACGCTCCTGTGAAGGATATTTGAAGATGAAGTCACAAAATCCTCTTTGCTGTGATTTTTGATCCAGGGGGCGGTATCCGTATTCTCCGCCCAGATGAGGTTCAGGCCCTCATCGGTCATGCAGAGTTCCGGCGAATAGATATAGTTGTCATTCCAGGAAGGAGTGCCTATATCCACAAAGGTATCATTGACATGATCATACTTTGACACCCTTATGCCGAAGGTCCTCATGTATTGCAGCGCCTTATCGGGATTCAGATAGTCGCTCATGATGGCCTTGTAGAGATCGTCGTCCCCGGACAGGTTCAGGTTGGAGTCAAGCCACGCCACGTAGATATCCTTCTTATCCGTATATATCTCGGGCTCGCAGTCGGAGGTGGAGTTTTTGCTGACAGACTTGATCTCTCCGAACTCCCCGGTAGCGCTGTCGTAAAGTCTGTAGACCAGATCGGTATAGCCCAGGACATTTCCGCTCAGCACATTCTTTACATACAGGAGCATAGTGGTGTTTCCTGCGGTGATGATCTCGGGATTCGCTGCGGGATAAGCATTTTCCACGATAGTGCCGTCAGCGCCGACCGCAGGGAGCGCCATTTCGGATATGGCTCCCACAGCGCATATCTCATCGGGATATACTTCAGATCCCGCGGAGGACAGGGCTTCAGACTTTCGTCCGGAATTATTTCTCTCAAAGAGAGTCCAGCTGCCGGAAACGATCTTCGTCTTAAACTGCATCAGGGCAAAGTACGCTTTAATACCTGCCTCTCCGCTCAGAGTCCACTTGTCGAGACCCGGAGTTTTTGTGGTCGATTTCACGGTAAATGTGACCTCGGTGGTGGCGTTGCCGTAGATCCCGGCGGAAAGCCACTTTCCGAACCCGACGCCCGCATAGGGTTCAATACCTATCTTGGCGGCAAAACTCAGATCTCCGTACCACTTTGACTTTTCGAAGTTGTAACCGATCTTTGCGGAAAGAGTTGTGGATGCGGTGAAGGTACAGTTTACGGTCACCGGGATCACCCAGACCACGTACTGTGACTGCACGGTTGCAGTCCCCATAAGCCTGATGATAAGGCTACCCTCGATGTTCTGCATCTTGTCGCCCCATTTACCCTCGGCATATCCGATGATATCCAGGTTCACATCCTTTGTGAGCCCGGGGAAGGACGCTTTGTCGAATTTCTTTTCCTGGACCATCTTGATCCATTTATCGGTGGATGCAAAGCTGGAAGCCTTCTTCATGTTCTTTTCCAGATCTTCTATCTGTTCCTTGGTGCTCTTGCTCTTCATGGTAGTTGTGGCACCGGTACCGGAATTGTAGCTGTAGAGCTGGTTTTTCTTTATGTTTATGCCGATCTTCACCCGGCCGTCCTCAACAATGCAGGTGACGGGTATCTCCTCCGGAAGGGTCAGTTTGAAAGGCTTGCCTCCCACCAGAGGGACATTCTTGTCGGGGGTGACGCTCCAGTTTCCGCTGACGTCCAGCTTATTTACATTGGGAGCAGCCTTGTCGGAAACGGTGACGTTACAGGTGGCCTTAAATCCCCCGCTCTTTGCGGTGGCGGTTATAACGGTGTTTCCGTTTGATCTCGCCTCCACCATGCCGTTCTTGTCGACCGAAGCCACGGAAGCATTATTTGAGGACCATTCCACCTCACGGTTCGTGGCGTTCTTGGGGGTGAATATCACCTCAAGATTTACTTTTTCGCCCTTTCCCACCCGGACCGATTCCGTGGTCAGCTTGATCCCGGTGAGTTTGACCTCCGGACCGGCCCCGGCATTTTCCATGACCTCCGGAAGCAGGTCATAGCCCGTGTCGGAAGCGATATCATCGGTATCCTGCGCGCTCTCCGCAGGCTCCATGACGAGATCGATGCCCGATCCCTGATCATCCGTTTCCGAACTCACAGCGGACGCGGAGGCCGGGACATAAGCCGTCTCCGAAGCCATCGCCGTCAGGGGCTGCGCCAGAAGGACGGCGGTCAGGGCAAATGAAACCAGTCTGTTAAAAGCTTTTCCAAACATCTTTCCATACCTCACTTCTTATATCAACCGTTCAAACACGGGAGCATCCCCGCCTCACGTCGGCAGTAACACACGATGTATCGGCAGGGACGTCCGCTTACTTTATACGAATAACCCGCTTCCGGGTACAGGTCCCGGTGTCATTCCACCGTAACCGGCAGTTCTATCCTGCTCCTTCCGCACTTCAGCACCACCTTTCCGGGCTTGCCGTTCTTTGATACGCTCTTTGCATAAATAAGACCGTTTCTCACGGTGACTCCCCCGCTTCCCTTCATGGTGATCTTCTCCGTGGCAATCTCTTCAATGTCTGCAGACCGTATCGAATAGAACAGCCTGTCGCAGGAACCCTGTTTCAGCGTGAGACCGGTGGTCTCGTCCCCGTTTATCTCCAAAAATCCGAGGGCATCACCCGTAAAGTCAAGTACGGGAGCAGTGGCCTTCACCACCACTTTCATCACAGCCCTGTTCACCGGCTCCTCGTTTTCGGGATCGGTTCCCGTGAGGGTTATGTAAGCGGTGCCCGGCGCCTTCGATCTGATCTTCACCGTAGATCCGTCCTGGGAAACAGAGTCCTCCACTATCTCCACGATGTTTTCATTTGTGGAGTTCCATACAAGCCCTTTGGGGGTTCCCTTGATCTTTGCGGTTACATAACACTCTGATACCACGGTGGGCTTTTCTAACCTTTCCGCAGTGAGATCAAGTTTCTGGGAGCTCTTGAGGGATATGCTGTAGGACTTATCCTTTCTGAGCTTTTTGGGCACGGCTATCTTCCTGACCCTCACTACGATCTTCACGGGTTCCAGATCGACCCACTTTTTGGTACCGGCGGGCCTGGTCTTCACATTCACGGTTATGGTAGTGTGACCTTTGTCCGCCATCTTTGCGGTCACCAGCCCGTCCTTGACGGTGGCTACCTTGGAGTCGTCCACCTTCCATCTGACCTTCATCTCGGCCAGATTGTCGAAGGGATCCGGTACGACGCTCAGGAGTTCCTGCTCCCCTGTGTTCAGTTCAAGCAGGAACTGGCCGTCATCGGTGGCGTTTTCCTGAAGCCTGTCGCCGATGAGGGAGTATCCCTCGGAGACCTCTTCCGCCACAGTCACGGTGAAGCTCACCTTCTCGTCCCCGCAATATGCGGTGATCACTGAGGAACCGGGCTTGCATCCGACTATGGTGGCCATGGCTTTCCCTTCGCCGGTGGTCCGGGTCGTGACCCTTGCCACATCGACATTGCTGCTCCTGAACACTATGGGCGGCTTGTCAGCTCCTCTTTCATATGCTGCCACCGCATTTACGGATATGGTTTCGTCTAGGGCGATATCGACGGCCTTGATCTTACGGTTCTTCATATCCGTCACGATCAGGCCCTTCACATTTTTGTCACTGTGAGGATATTCTCCGGGATCCTCATATTCCTCCGCCACTTCGAATTCGGCCTTCGCCACAAGATCGGTGGTGAGTCTGAAGGTGACCGGATTTTTGGTCCTGTCGAAAGCAGGTCCGTTCACGGTCCATTCCTTAAACACATACGCCGGATTTTCCTGCTCATCCGCCTCAAGTCTTATGGTCCTGCCTTTTACGGCGGTGTCCTCCAGAAGCGTGGCGGTGCCGTCCGTGATGTCGTATGCCTTACAGTCGGTAAGCTGCAGGTTCACGTAGTATTCACCCACGGTGACCACGCAGGAAGCGGTCTTATCACGGCATACAGCCCAGATCACCGTCTTTCCGGAACCCACGGCCTTTACGGTGGCTTTGCCTTCCTGATCAAAGGTGACTTCCGCTACAGAGGTGTCACCGGACCTGAATGTGACAGGGGTTTTGTACGCTTCATCGTCCCATTCGGAATAGACAGCCGTCGCCTTTATCACCGCTTCTTCATCCTTCTTAAGTTCCAGAAGGGTCTTGTCAAGGGTGAGGGAATCAACGGCTGCGATCTCCTCAGCCTGTCCCGGATCATACCAGAGGGGACTGACAAACACAACGCTCCGGGGCATTTCAAAGACTATGGAATCATCATTATCGGGGTCGATGTAGTATTCCGGCTCTTCACCTTCCTCATCGACCAGGATCCAGCCCGCTATCTCCGCAGTGTCGCTGTCCCTGTACTCATCGGGGGCTTCATCCGCCCTCACATATACGCGGGATCCCTCTTTTGCCCCGGTGATCTTTCCGAGGGCGTTGACGGAAGCCGTCTCCCCGTCGAACCTGTACGCAGTGCATCCCTCGGTCAGGATGCTGTAAGTACCGGCAGTGATCTCTATCCTTATATTCAGGAAGAGATCGTCATAATTTGCGGGATCGTCATTGTAGACTACGATGGTGTCTATATATTCGCCTTCCTGTCCCTCCCTGACCTTATAGAGGTCAACGCTTTCGTCAAAGCTGCAGTTCCCGGGAAGGGTCAGGGTGCTGAGGGATTTCCCGGACTCGAGCTTAAGACCCATAAGCTCTTCCAGTGTCTCATCGGAGATATCCGCCACGGGCTTGTCGGTGAAATGATAATACGTATCGCTCGCGGCGCTCATCCTGTATGCGCCCTCTTCCACGGCGACAGCCGTCACCTTTACGGTGTCGGCACCCATGCTCTCCAGAGTCTCTCTCCGGATGGTCCTGTCGGAAACATCCTTTTCATGCTCCTCGATGCCCGGGTCGGTGGAGAGGTCATAGACCTTATCCGGATCAAATATGCGCGCCCTCTCATCGGCCACAAACTCACCGTTTTCGTCATACCAGCAGGGAAGATCGAGGTCGAAGTCGAAGTCCTCTTCCTCTTCTCCATCATTTGAAGCCTCTTCCTCTTCATTGTGATAGGTGACCAGATAATACACCTCTGTGGCGTTTCCGGGCTCCAGAGGGAAGGTGTTGAAGTCAAGGACGATCTCTTCATCCGTCGGATCGTAATCACCGTCAGCCGGAAGTATCTCGGGCATGGCGGAAACGGGCGATCCTGCCAGGAATACAGGGTAGGCAAAGTAGCATCTGTATTCATCCCCGACCTTTTCTATATCCTCATTCAGGGGTTCGCCCTTCTCGTCGGTATAGAAGCCCATGTCATCGGGCAGGGTCACGTAGCCCTCCATCACGAGGTTGATCTCGCCAAGCCCGTTCAGGTCTTCCTTCTGAAGAGGATAACCGTATACATCATCTTCATCATACGCTGTATCGGAGTAACCCAGGTACTCGAAAGCCACTACGTTCCTTATGGTCTTTTCCACTTCTTCTCCATGGTCGTCAATATCGGTTATAGTGACTTCGCCATCCTCGACCCAGCTCACGGGAAGCGCCTGAACGCTGCCGTCATCCACGGTCACGCAGGCCTGTGAAGGAAGGTTCTTCTTCACGTCTTTCTCAAAACGGTCCGTGTATGTCAGGGCGTTGAAGGAAATGCTCAGTCCCTCCGGGGGCTCCACGGAAATGAAGTTCGGTCCCTTTGTCTCTTTAAATCTGACGTAGATGATCAGTTTTTCCACAAGGCCGTTTTCATCCAGTTCTTCCCAGCAGCCGACGGAAGTCACTTCTTTGTCTTCCTGTTCCTGATCGAAGGTCAGGCTGTTATTGACGATCCCGTTTACGATGATATCCGGGTCTCCGTCAGGTGATGTCAGGAAGCGGGGGCCGTCGAAAACGGTGTCATCTTCGATGCACTCAAGCATATTTCCGCTTATGGTTATCATTGCATCATAGGTCGTGTAGGACCTGGCGATATTTGAGCTTAATGTCTCATCGGAAGCTGTCCAGCTGACGGAAACGGAATCCTCGAAAACATCATATGTCTCCCTGCCCAGCTTCATCTTCACCGACCCGGGGTGATCCTGCAGCGCTTCGCCCGTTTCGGGAGCCTCAAGATCGATGGACACTTCCTTCAGCACCGGAGCGGTGAGGGCCTGGAGGAACACATCCCGGTCACCGACCTCATACCACAGAGTAGCTTCATCCGATAATGGCTTTATCTCTGCGGGATTGCCTTCATCGACCGGGAGGATCACCTCGTTCCAGGACACAAAGTCGAACTCATCGCTGTCGGCGCCTGTCAGAGAGTCGTAATCCACAAGGAGCTCATCTCCCGTTTCCGCCTTTGCCTCGTAGGCGGTATCCATCTCTTCCATGACCTCCGGATCGGTCTCAGGATAATCATATTCATCGATGACCGCCCTTACAGTCCTCAGGGCAGGTCTCGTGAGGGTGTAGGTATAAACTGCGATCTCGCTGCTGTTTGCCTCCGTTCCGGTCACAACTTTAGCCTTTGCGGCAAGGTAATAAACCGCGGTCTCATTTTCATTTTCGGGTTTTTCGAGAACTATCTGTTCACCGTCATACTGCTCGAACAGGGACTCGTCGCCTGTCTTTGAAGGATCCGTAGTCACGAGGTAAATAAACCCGTACTCATCTTCCCCGGACATGCCGTTGGGATCGAGGAGACTGACGAGGACATTTCCGTCTTCATCCCTTTCATACTCTGAAACGTCTTCAGGCGTGTAATCCCCGGGATAGACCATGTAGGTCCCGTCGTCCAGATCCGGCAGGGGAGCCTGCAGCTTTTCACCCTCTGTTACGGTCACTGTGGCCTTCACCCTGAAAGGCTCGCTGAAGCCCGAGGATACATACCATTCATCCCACTTATAACCCGAGAACTGTCTCGCGGCGTCTGACTTCGTGATATCTATCTTTCCATAGATATCAAAGCCTCCGGTCTTATTTACATCGGAATCCTTTATCCCGTCAAAATCCCAGTTCACGTAGCAGCCGTTCACCGACTTGCCGGACTTGGTCTCGAGGAAGCCGACCTTTGCGGGCAGGGAAGCCCTGATCCTGGCCTTCTTCTGCTCAGCCGTGCCGGTGTTGCTGATGGTTACGGCGGTTTCTCCGTGATCTCCAGCGGAACAGGTCTTCACCACCTCTTCAATGGGAGTCGTGTGCTCCAGGTAGAAGGTGATGCTTCCCTTGCTGTCGGTCACATATTCTTTGCTCTGACCGCCGTCGACCGTAAGCTTCACCTTGTCTTTAAAGATGCGGTGGCTGTTCTTGTCCGCATCAAGAGTGACGTAGGCCCTGTAGGTCTTTCCGCCCTCAGCCTGCTTTCCCTGAACGGGGACGAAAGCTCCCGCAGCGTTTTTCACCTTCCAGGCGATGGCGGGACCGCTGTCGTGACTGACGGGGCTGTCTCCGCTCTTCTCATTCAGGAAGTCGATGCTGGAATAGAGCAATCCCGGGAACTCGTCTCCCGCTTTTAATTTACTCAGATCATAGCCTGTGGTCACCTTCACCAGATCCGTTTTGGGATATACGAATACGGTGGGGACGAATTCGTAATTACCTCTTGAAGCCGTGGTCGAGACAGAGTAGTTCTTTTCCTTTTCGGGCGCCTTCAGCGTTAAGGTCTTCCTGTATTCGGGTCCGTATTCATTTCCGTATCCCCATCCCACAAAGAAATACTCTCCGTCCTTTTCGAAGGTCTTCCTGTAGTCTTCGGCGTTGAGGGTGATCTCCTGACCCTGTCTGCAGTTGATGCCCGCGGAAAGGGGTTCGGGCGCTCCCTTTATCCAGGAGGGAGTCGTTCCCGGTTTGTAGATCATATAATGATATTTCAGAGCGTAAAGCTCATCCGAGACAGCCGGTTTTACGGTGAAACGGAATTCGGCATCGGCGCTCTTTTTCCAGTTCACCTGACGGTCCTCCTTCACGTAACTGTTTCTGGACCAGGTTTTCACGGTATAGGAAACAGTTCCGCTCTTGGGAGCCTTGAGCGAAACTCCCCGGGAATCGTTATAGAGGAGAGGGACAGGGTTTCCGGCTGAGCCGTCGCTTACCGTATAGAAGATGGCGTCACCCTTTCCGGCCCTGAGAGTCAGTTTCTGGTCCCCCTTTACTTCCTGAGTGGCTGAAGCCTTATTCTCCCCGACATAGCAGTCGGGAGTTGAAGGAGCAATATCCTCTTTGGCCCAGTAATATGAAACGGACTCGCCGACATAATAACTGTCATAGGCTCTGAGCCAGGCAAGCGCGATCTCCGGCACGTGTCCCTGAAGTATTGCCTCGGAATTCGCCCCAAAGGTACCCAGAAGCCTCAGGTGATCCTGATGATCCTTGTCATTATAGTCCTGACGCACGATACGCATCGCAAGGGCCAGGACCGTGGAGTAATAATTCTCGAAATCCGCATATTCCGACGGGTCCGTGATAGCGCTCTTCAAAGCCTTCTGACCGTGGGAATCATCGTTCAGTTTGTTCCAGAACAGATCCAGATAGTTCTGCTGTATTTCCTGGGATTCGTCCCAGCCCTTCTTTGAGTTTATGAGCTGGTTAAAGATCTTTGCCATTTCCATGATGCCGAGCTTATTCTTTACGCCCGAAAACGCCAGGCCCAGATTGGCTTTCTCGGTGGGGGTCTTTGAAAGCATCATCATGACGAGACCGCGGAAAGCGTCCTGGCCCGTGCTTCCCTTTGAATACCAGTTTTTTTTCGAACCAAGCTTGCTCTTGTCGGATATACCGGACCGTACCACCGTGTTGGAATAAGACTTTCTGGTAAGCTTTTCCGATGCGCCCACGGTATAATAATCCTGAACGGTGTGATAGAATTCCGGCAGCCATTTTTCAATGGTCTTTTTGCTGTTTTTGACTTCATTTGACTGGATCATGGGAGTCTCGGTGAACCACCCCCTGATGGCTCTCCCTATGGCGGCGGAAATGGTGATATCCATATCCGTTTCCTTGAACCAGTCCACAAAGTGTATTTCGTCATTTACATACATAAGCTGCTTCAGCATGGCGGGTCTCTTTGCCGAATAGGCCGAAGAATCCGTATACCAGGCGTCATTATCATAGAACATGGTGATCTTGTACCCGTTATTGGCCTTTGATGCCTGATCGATGGCGGTCCTGACTGTGGAGGCGTCGTTTCCGGGCACGTAGTGGTCCACGCCGTAGCGCTTAAAGCCCATTTCCTTCGGCGCCACCATGGGAGTGAGATCCACTTTGTTGATTATATTGTGAATGCAGTAATAAGCGGCCTTATTTTTCGTAAGGCTCAGATCATTCTTGTCCGTGCCTCCGGCAGGCACGGCAAAACAATAGCCGTAGATCTGGTTGGGCTTTGCCTTGTATTTGTCGGAAAGTTCCCCGTAGGTGTCCACCAGAGCCTTGGATGTCAGGTTTGCGGTGGCGCTTCCTCTGGAAAAACCGGTTATGAAGAATTTTACGCGGCCCCGGGACAGATCCGCCTCCAGCCCGTAATCATCGATATAGTTCTTTATGGCCTCCATGACCTTTGTGCGGGCGTCGCGGAAGCCCGAGGTCTCCTCCCCGTCCGAAGTGTTCTTTCCGTCTATGGTCATATTGCTGGCCCATTCCTTCTCATAGCCGTAGCTTCTGACGGCGATGGGGACAAGGGTGTATCTGGCGCCGGTGGATTTATCGGTAATGTATTTATGGCCTATGGCCACTCCGATGGAGCTGTCCGTGGGCTTTACAATATAGCTGGGGCTTATCCAGATATCCTTTTCGGCGCATCCGATCCCCTGCAGCACATTTTTCACATTTTCAAATTTGAAGGCGTAATCCGAGTGTCCCTCGATATTTGAATCCGCGCTGGCCATGGCAAGGTTCATGCCGAAGGTGGCCAGATGGGGATCATAGACCTTGGGATCGCCCATGAAATATCCGTCCGAATAGAAGTATTTATTTACTATGTCCTTCTCTTCGTCGGTGTGCGAAGGGGATGAAGCATAGCCGTAATACACGGGATAGGAATCCCCCGAGCTTGTGGTGTATGTGAGATCCGTCGCGGTCGTCTTCGCCTTCTCGCTGTTCCTGCCCGACAGAGCTTTCTTTCCCGGGGTAAGAGCCGTTTCAGCCTTTGTCACCAATACCAGGTGCCTGTAGGTCGAACTCTTGGGATCCCCGTCTGACGCCACATAAAAGGTCTTTCCCTTGGTGCTCTTATTGTTGTCCCTTGTGGCGAGACCGTTATTCACCACGAAGAATTTGGGATTGAAGGTTCCGGGAGAAAAGGTGATCCTCTGGCCTTCCTCCCAGTCAGTGACGCCTATCCCGATCTTTGAACCCGGTGCATAGTTTGCGGCATGTATGTAGGCGTCGGTGACCATACCGTTCTGAAGATAGAGGTCGCTCCTCTGATTTTCGGTGGGATTGACATCCTTTCCCCTGTAGTTGTTGTAAACGAAGAACCTGCCGCCGGTGCTGACGTTGTCCATGCTGTCCACATAGATGCCGCCGCCGTTATATGACATGCCGCATCTGTTGCCCTCCACCGTCACGTTGGAGAGAGAGCCTACTTTTCCGTTTATATACACTCCGCCGCCGTCTTTTTCGGCTGTATTTCCCACGATGTCGCATTCCGTAAGCATAGTTCCGGTGCTCTCCATCATGACGCCGCCGCCGTATTCATTCGCCCTGTTCTGTCTTATCTCAAATCCGTCTCCGCTGATATCGGAGTCGTTCAGGTAAAATGCTCCGCCGCTGCCGCTTGCCACATTTCCCCTTACCAGGACCTTCCCATGGGAGGGACCGTAGAGGTTGACCTTGGATCTGTTCACATAGATGGCGGCGCCGTCGCTTGCCTTGTTGTCCGTGATCTTGGTATCCGAATCAAAGGAAATGTTGGTCTGTTTGCCTGCAACATAGATGCCGCCGCCGCAGTTCTCGGCTTCATTACCCGTGATATGGACATTGTTGAGGTCGCATCTCACCTTTTCGCCGAGGTAGATGCCGCCGCCGTTACACTCCGCGCTGTTGCCCTTTACAATAAGGTCAGTGAGGATGACCGTGGACTCGTCCTTTGCGATGATGGCCCCGTCTCTTCCTCCGGAAAGAGCATTGTTGTTCAGATATTGTTTGGTCGGGGTTGAGTCCAGGCTTCCGTACACCCTCAGGGTACCGCGCTTTTCAACGCTGAACAGTTCGTTCATGCCCAGATCTCCGGAAGCCTTCAGGGTCCATCCGCACAGATAGATGGTGACGGTCGATCCCTCAGGGACCTCTATGGTCTTTGGAATGGCGAGATCGCCGAACAGATAGATGGGCTGCTTTTGGGAAATGCTTCTCTTTACCAGATCGTTGATCTTTCCTTTTTCCGTCTTTTTGCCGATCTTCAGTGTCACTTCGCTTTCAGATGTGAAAGGCCAGAATCCCACCCCTTCAAGGTCGTCGGAAGACTGCTCCGCGCCTTCTTCGGGGGGAGCAGGCGCAAGCTTGTCGGAATCATCCACCCAGTTGCTGTGGACTTCCTCTTCAAAGCGGGCCTTTTCCTCCTGCTCCGCCTTTATCTCTTCGGGAGTGGGCTCAGGCTCCTCTTCCCTATCTATCTCGTAAAACTCCTGAGCTTCCTCAAGTTCTTCGGGAGTAAAGTAATTCTCCGCATCCTGAGAACCGGGAGTCACATAGTCCGGATCCCCGGGAGCTGAAGCATCGTAGTCCCCCTGTCCGGCGCTCCCTAAAGGGTCTGCGGCTGAGGTTTCCTGTGCGGGTGCATCCGCCTGTACGGCGCTCGGCCCTTCGGCGCCGGCCGCATAAACTCTGACAGGCCCAAAGGTCTGAAACACCAGACCCATGCAAAGCAGGACAGCCATCGCCCTGCGCCTCATGATATTTTTCCCAGTCCGCATCATCTTCTCTCTCATTTCATTCGCCGGTCTTCCTTATCAGTAAAAGGGGATCATTATGATCAATACGTATCCGTCAGTCTCAAAATCAAGTCAGTTCCCTGATCTTCGCATCCACGAGGAACCTGTACCAGAAAGCCTGGAGGAAATGATAGATCAGACCCTCCGTTCCGTCAAGGAAGCCCAGTCTCAGGAAATACCTGTATTTGAAATACAAAAGAGCCCTAAAGAACGGGGGAAGCCTGTAGTACCACCCCTTGAGGGCTTTCTTTGCCTCACTCTGGGAGCCTGAACCCTTAAGACTCGCCGCTTCGGGAGACTGCCCGCCGTCACGCTCTCTTTCAAGGAAATACGCCTTTGCCTCAAGCTCAGAATACCTGTTGTGCTTATCGATCCAGAATGACAGGGGCTTTCTGTTCAGGTCAATGATGTCGTTCCTGTATTCCTTTATCCTGCCGTCGGTGACCAGATGCTCGTCCATCAGCCTCTCTTCGCATTTCCCGCGGCCGGTCCTGAAGATCCGGAGAAGCTTTTCCGGGTATTTTCCCCCGTGCTTTATCCATCTCCCCATAAAATATACGCGTCGTTTCAGCACAATTCCGGTGACAGACTGCTTTTCCCGGGGAAGCCTTTCCATGAGTTCCGCCTTAAGATCCGCAGTCACGGTCTCATCCGCATCCAGCCGCATTATCCAGTCGGTATCGATCTTCGTCCGGGTGAACGCCCAGTTCAGCTGGTCCGAATAACCCTTCCAGCACCTGGTGCAGAAGTCCAGCCTGCAGCCGTACCTTTTAAACCTCCGGGCGTAGCCCTTTGCGATCATCTTTGTCCTGTCCGTGCTGCCGGAGTCCACGATCACCACCCGTTCCGGAAGCCCGGTCAGGGATTTGAGACAATGCCCTATATTCTGTTCCTCATCCTTTGTTATTATCACTACCGTCAGACTGATCATCCCGTTATCTCCTCATAATACCTCTCGATGGATTTCTGCTTGGAGAGGTTCTTCACCAGATACTCCCGGCCGCTCATTCCCATGGCGGGAAGGGCGTCCCGGTTATCCAGCACCTTCCCTATGAGCCTCTCTATGGAGTTCTCATTTCCGGGGTCGTCCACAAAACCGCAGCGGGAATCTTCTATTATCATCCTGGCTTCGGTCCCCTCTTCCAGAAGGCCTATGACAGGCTTTCCCGCGGCCATGATGCCGTAAAGCTTGCTGGGCACGGATACTCCCTTTATGCCCTTTGCGTTCACTACCCAGTGAATATCCGCAGCGTTCAGGGAATAGATAAGTCTTCTCTTTTCCTGATAAGGGATGAAGAGAACGTTATCCATATGGTGCTTATTTCTGAAGGCCACAAGCCGGTCCAGGATCGCGCCGCCTCCGGCAAAGGCAAATACCAGATCGTCCCTGCCCCGGAATCTCAGGAGCACTCTCATTATCTTTTCAAGATCGTAGTAAAGTCCTATATTTCCCGAATACATGAACACGAATTTCCCGGTGAGGCCGTACTTCTCCCTGAACTCCAGAACGCCCGGATCCTCCGCGGGAAGCGGCGTGATCTCATTTTCATCTATCCAGTTGTTGATCACGCAGTAGGGCGGCATGTTTTTGTCGAACCTGTTCTTGAGGGTGTCCACCATGTCGCGGCCCACCAGGACTATCTTGTCCGCAGCCCTGCAGCTGATCTTGTCCGCAGCCATCATGGTGGCGATCATGGCTCTGGACCTGGTGTACTCAACGGCGTTCACCTGCTCGGGGTTGAAGTCCTGTATGTTGTAAATGAACTTCGCATGCTTCACTATCTTCCCGATCACGCCGAGGATGCCTCCGAAGACAGGGGGCTGGCTTATGGAGAAAATGTAATCCTGCCTGCCTGACCTGAAAGTAGCCACGATAGCTCTCCTGAAGTAGGTGGTTATGTTTATCACTCTGGAAGTCACCTGCTTCTTCGTATAGCTGGGGACCCTGACACGGATCATGTTGACGCCGTTACGGCTCTCGTAGTAATAAGCCTTGTCGCTGTATTTTCCGGGAACCTTTCCTATGTAGGAGGGCACAACGCAGATCACGGTGATGTCCAGCCTGTCGGCAAGGCTTTCCGCCAGTTCCGTCAAAAGTTGCCCCGTGGAAGCCACGTCAGGATAGTAATAATGGGCGTAGATCAGCATCCTGGGCTTCTTTCCGGCCTTCACCCTCCGTTTGAGCCGCTCCTCCATCACGCCGGCGCTTCTGCACCAGTCCTTGACTCCGGCGCGCCTTCTCAGCTCCTCTCCGGCGATCAGTATGATGAATTCAATATTTGTCTGGAAATATCTCTTGAAAAGTCTCTTGGGGTTCTGGATCAGGCGGAAGAGCCATTCCATATAGGCTTCCTGTATCCAGGAAGGGGCGCGTCTGGCTGTCCCCGCGTGAAAATCAAAGCCTGCCCCGACGCCCAGCATGAGACTGTTGATCCTGCCCTCATGGGCAGCCATCCACACTTCCTGCTTTGGCGCGCCGAGACCCACCCAGAGGAAATCAGGAGCCGCTTTATTTATGGCTCTGACAGCCTCCTCATCCTCGCGGCTGGTCAGTTCCCTGAAGGGAGGCGCCACCATTCCGACGATCTTCAGGCCTGGATACTTTTTCCCGAGAGCCTCCTTGAGACAGTCTATGGTGTGCTGGGAACTTCCGTAGAAATAGTGGGTATATCCCTTTTCCCGGGAGATGGAGAATATCTCCGTCATAACGTCAGGTCCGGGAACCCTGCCCGCGTTTCTGTGTCCTCTTATCTTCGACACAAGGGAGAGAGGCTTTCCGTCGGGGAGCGCCATGGCTGCGTGGTTCTGTATCTTCTGATATCCGGAATCCTTGTACGCCATGACGGTAGTGTGGACATTGGACACGCAGATGTAATGGCCCTTCAGTTCCTCAAGGTGCCCGGTGATATATCCTATCGTGTCCTCCATATTGGTGACATTGATCCGTGTCCCCAATATGCGGCAGTATTCCTGACCCTTCATACATTCTCCCTTTTGCGGCTCGTGGCCTGCCTGCGGCTCGTCGCCCGCCTGCGGCTCGTCCGGTGTTATTTCGTCGTCGCTCATGTGCGTTTGCGGCGCTTTTCGGCGACGGCTCCCCTGTCCTTTTCGTCGTTTTTGCCCTCGGACCCAATCAAGCGACGACGCCCCGATTTTTTTCGTCGTTTTTGCTCTTGAGTCCAATCAAGCGACGACGTTCTTCGTGAATTATTCTATCCTCTGATCCTTTCATCGTCGCTCATATGCATTTGCGGCACTTTTCGACGACGCCTTCATTATCTTTTTCGTCGTTTTAACCCTAAAACCCGCTTAAGCGACGATGTTCTCCGCGATTCTCTCTTTCCTCTGGTCATTTCGTCGTCGCTCATATGCGTTTGCGGCATTTTTCGGCGACAATTTTTGAACTGTCGTCGCTCATGTGCGCTTGCGGCACTTTTCGGCGAAGGAAGATCGGGCGTTCACCGCCGCAAACCCGACTCAACGCCCCTTGCCTGCTCAGTGCCGCAAACCCAGCTCAGCGCCGCAAACCCGGTTCAGTGCCGCAAACCCGGTTCAGCGCCGCAAACCCGGTTCAGCGCCGCAAACCCGGCTCGGCGCCGCACTTCAGTGACATGCGACGCAGTTCCTGTCAATCTCACTGAGGGAATGGACGCCGCACATCGCGCAGGTGTCCGCAAGCTCCGCCCCCAGTTTCTCGGTCAGGAGCTTCACTCCTTCCTCTCCGCCGCCGTAGACCGCGGAAACGTAGGGTCTTGCAATCAGGACCGCGTCCGCGCCCAAAGCCAGAGCCTTGAATACATCGGTTCCGGTGCGGATGCCGCCGTCAACGAAGATCTTCATGGTGCCCTCCACGGCCTTCACTATCTCGGGCAGGACCTCAGCGGTGGCGGGGCACTGATCCAGCACCCTCCCCCCGTGATTTGACACCACAATGGCCGAAGCCCCGGCTTCTTTGGCCTTTAACGCGCCTTTGACCGTCATGATCCCCTTCAGTATGAAAGGAGCCTCAATGGCGTCTATTATCTCCTTTAATTCCTCCACCGTCTTGCTGCCTGCGGGGGGCTCGAGATTCTTGAGGAAGGGAAGTCCCGCCGCATCGATATCCATGGCCACGGCAATGGGCTTTGAGGGGAGGACCAGATCCATCTTGGTGCGGATCGTATCCTTGTCCCAGGGCTTTATCGTAGGCACGCCCATGCCGTTCACCGCCTTGAGTGCTTCGGCAGCGGCCTCCACAACCCTGGGATTCGTGCCATCACCGGTAAAAGCCGCGATCCCCGCATCCGCAGTGGCTTTGAGCAAAATGTCATTGTATGTGTCGTCCTGATACTGTGAACCGTAATGAAGAGCCACAGCCCCCACCGGTCCGGCGAAGAAAGGATATTTGAATTTCTTTCCGAACAGATCAAGAGAAGTATCCACGCTTCCGTTCTCACAGATAGTGTCCATGTTCACCCTGATCTTCTGCCAGGCCTCGAAATTGCGCATGGCGGTATCTCCAAGCCCCTTGGCCCCCGGCCCCGGGATCCTGTTCCCGCAGGCTTTCCCGTTGCACACGGGACAGGCGTTGCACTTTCCTTCAAACATCTTCCTTGCGTTATCGAGCATCTCCTGATAAGTCATGGCTCACCTCCCAATAAACATCCTGATTATTATGATCGAACACTGCTGCCTTTATGATCCGGTTCACACTCCTTCCATGTTACCACATCGGTGGCTTAAGTGACAGAGTCCTTTGCCCCGGGATAACGGCCCGGTCCTTCCCACGCCCTGTCACAGGTTCCAGAGAGTGATCCCCACGCAGTGTCACGAGTTCCGGAAAATATTCCCCACGCGGTATCATGAATTGCCCGGTCCTTCCCGCGCCCCATCACAGGTTTCGGAGGTGATCTCTCCTCATCGTCATGAGTTCCGGAGAGTCCTCCCCATGACCGCCATGGTCATGCCCACGCTCCAGGGGTAGGATCCGTAAGCGTTGGAGTAGTCTCCCGCGTCCCGGCATTCTCCCTGCGCCGACAATACTCTTCCGTAAGGAGTTATATACTTTTTCAGGGCTTCAAGCGGTTCGGAAACATCCCGTCCCATCAGACTCTCGGAATAGATGATCATTGCAGATGCCGAGGTGTCCGAATGAGAGCTGTTGTCATTCAGAAATGACCTCCAGATCTTTTCTTCCCTGACGCGGCTTCTGACAGGTGAAGCAAGCTTCTCATAGACCCCGGCCAGGTGGTTTCTTTCCGCTCCCGAAGCCCTTACGCAGGCTCCGGCAGTCCCCATGAGGAGCCAGCCCGCAGCCCTTCCCCAGCCCGCAGGGCCGTACACTTTTCTCCTGTCCCGGGAATAAGCGTGGAAGGGGAGCCCCGTGGCGCTGTCAATGGCGTTTTCGCAGAAATTGTCGATCTGCCTTATGGCCAGAGCGCTGTCAATGTCCATGAGAACGGGACAGCACATTCCGATGGAGTCCGCAAAGATCCTTCTGTCGGGATCATTTCCGTTGTAAATGAGAGAACCGTCCGAATCCGCCGGCCAGGAGGACAGGAATTCCTTTATGCGGGAGAATATGTATTCCACGTCCGGGTTGTTCCCGCCGTTTTCATCAGGCGCTCCGGATCCTCTCCGGGCGTCTGCCATAACCTGCAGCGCCAGCATATCTTCAGGGGACATGATCCGCCCGCCCGTCTTCTGCCAGAACCGGAAGCGTTCCGTCACCGCCTCTCCGCTTTCGCACTCCAGAAGCCCCAGCAGGAGCATCCCGTCGGGCCACCTGATATAATCCTTGTCGTCGCTGTGAAACAGTCTCTTAATAAATCCGCCCAAAGAAGTCTTTCTGCTCTCCGAAAGGAGCTTTTGAGCCTCTCCCTTCATGCTCTCGATCTGAGCGTTCCTCATCATGTTCTATTACCTCATTTCTTTCAGATAATGCCTGAACAGTTCGTTTTGATTTTTGCAATGATACCACAGAGCCGGTGGAAACTCAAACAACATGCTGTCCCCGCCCCACGGATCTGCGTCGGAGCATTCCACGGCATCTCTGTACCCGCCCCCACGGATCTGTGGTAGAATGATCCCGAGAAAGAAGTGACCGGGACCCTTAAGGGGCCCGCAAAGAGAGCGCGCTTGTAAGGAAGGAAAAAGGATGAATGCCGAAGGTCTGTTCAGATATGATAATAAGATCGTGCGGGTAACCACCCCCGAAGGCCGTATCTTCACCGGGATCGCGACTGAGTATCCGGCGGAGTACGGCATGCACGAGTTCGGCCGGGAGGAAGAGAGTATCAACATCAACGGATACCAGCTTTTCGAAAGTGATATTTCAAAGATCGAGACCCTTCCCGGATTTAAGCTTATCAGGGCAGAGGAGACATGGCAGAAGGCCGGGGCCTATTATGTCCGGATACAGGCAATGGCGAAGAAGCATCACATCACCCTGCAAGAGGAATTCGATGAGCACGACGGGCCGGAGACCGGATACATCCTGGTGACCGACGAGGATTTCCCCATAGCCACGGCCAGGATATACCCCGTCGACCGCGAGTCCATGATGATAGGAAGAGTTGTGGTCCTTCCGGAATACCGTCACCTGGGCATTGGGACGATGGTGGTCGCCGCCTGTGAAGAATGGGCCGAAGACCTCGGGTTCTCAAAAACAATAGTCGAAAGCAGGGAAAATAAGACCGGTTTTTATCTGGAGACAGGTTACGAGATCACGGGAAGTCCCATCGACGGCCCCACATTCCGCTGTGTGAGGATGGAGAAGCTGCTGTGAGCTCCCCGCCCGTGAAGCAGCGCCTTGTACGGCCCGTATATGTCATCAACGATGCCGGTGAGCTCCCCGCCCGTGAAGCAGCGCCTTGTACGGCCCGTATATGTCATCAGCGATGCCGGTGAGCTTCCCGCCCGTGAAGCGGCGCCGGTCCCCGACGGCAGTTACTTTCCTCTCCTCCGGATAAGTCCCAGTATCCTGCCGCACTCGTAGCTGCGTCCGAACACAAGGAGAAACGCCCCGTTAAATACGAGAGTCACCACGACCATGGTGATGCCGAAGGTCAGTACGGTGGGGGTTTTCATTATCATTTTCTGAAGCAGGACGCAGACGGACACCAATGCAAAAGTAAAAAGATCGAACCCGGCGGAATCCCTGAAGTAAGAAGCGCACCCCCGCCCGAAGCAGTGTTTGTAAATGATCACCGGTTTGGTGATATTCGCGATGAGGCCTGAGACCACGGTCCCGATATACACTCCGGGCAAGCCTATCTTTATCACCAGCGCCACGGACAGCACCAGGTTTACGGCGCCCTGTATCAGAGCCAGATATCTGTCAGGCTCAAACACTCCGGCCGCAGTCTTGAAATTGGACAGCACTATCCTCTCCCCCTTAAAATAAAAATCCATGAGGATCAGATACACCGCCGCGTTTCCCAGCGCCCACTTATCCCCCCAGCAGAGTCTCACAAGAGGGGTCAGGAGGGAACAGAAGCCCGCAGTCAGGAAACCGTAGAGCCACACCGCAGCGAACCTGTATATCCTGAAGGCGTCATACTGCTTTTCCCTGTCCTCGGTGGCTATCAGATTCCCAAAGGATGTGATCACGGAATTGAAGATGACCCCCGCGAGGGAGGAAGCCGTGTTTATTATCATGTTGTAATTGTCCACGATGCCCACTACCACAACGTTGATAAAGGATGAAATGATGATGGCGTCGGTCTGGAGCCTTGCGGTATCTCCCACCTTGTGGAGCATCAGGGCCTTCGTCTTGTTTTTGAGTTCTCCGGATTCTTCGGCAGTGAGAGGTTCATGCTCCCTGTCCCGGAGATAGGGATATTTCCTGTCCAGATAGAAGCTCACGAACAGGATCTGCAGCACCTGCACCGCGGAGCCGGTCAAAAGATAGGCGGTAAAATTCCCGGTGGCCAGTATCACCGCCATCTGCGCCAGGGCAGTGGCTATCTTCGTGGCAGTCAGGATATTGGTCTGAATGTAATTCTTCTGCTCCGCCCAGCAGAGCCCGTACTTGTATGAAACGAAATAGGTGCTCACGGTGTTGAAGAGGAAGATCAGATAATAAAAGACCAGCTGCCGTTCAGTGACCAGATCCTGGGCCCCCACTATGAATTTCAGGAAGGGGGTAAGGACAAGGCCTATCGCCGCGATGGCAAGGGCGATATATCTGTAGGCCTTTTTGTAGGCAGCCATATAGGACTTGAGCTTCTCCGTATCCCCTGCGGCCATGGGGGCATAGAGGCTGTAATTCATGGCGGTCCCCACACCGAGTTCAGCCAGAGACAGCATGGAGAGTATGCTGGAATAGAGGCCGTTCACCCCGAGGAGCGTGTCGGGCAGCCTCATGATGAAGACCGTCCGCAGGGCAAAGCCCATGAGAGAGGATATGGCCTGTCCCACATATCCCGCGGCTATATTTTTTGAAGCTTTCTGTATCCTGCCCGTTTCAGCCTCCCCGCCGCAGGGATCTGCGGCTTCAACCCGTGCCTTCTGCCATGTACTCCTCAAAGGTATGTCCGCCTGCCTCAAAGGTGTCCTTCAGCACCGGAACCGCTCCCGCAGTCCGGAATAGAACGGACTCCGGATCACAGCAGCCCTTTTCAAAGAGATAGTATATATCATTTCCGGGAGAAATGCTGTCTGCGATCACATCCGAGATCCCCAGTTCATCAAGCTTCTCCGTCGTATTTGGGTTCATCATGTGACCGGAGCCCAGATACAGGAAATTCTCCTTTGCCGCCACTCCCGTCTCAAGCACCCTGTCCTGATAATAATAAAGCGTCTGAGAGCCCGGGGTCAGAAGGTAGAGTTTCCCGGGATCCGCGCTGCAATGATCCCTGATCCCCCTCCAGATCTCAAGCTTCGACGCCGTGTCCGCCCTCACGGATCTGATCTGCGCATAACTCATGAAGGAAGGCAAAAGCATCACCACCGCAAATACGCAGGATACAACCTTAAACCTCCTGCTCTTCTCCCTGAAGTCCCCGAAAAAGACCGAAGCCGCCACCGCGCAGACATACATGGACAGAAGGGGCGTCTGCACCCTGTCCAGCACCCTGCCCCTGATACCGAGGATCAGATAGGGCACCGCAAATGAAACCAGGGAGAAGGCCGCATCCCTTCCCGTTCCGGAAATAAGAGCGATAATGCTCACCAGTATCGCAGCCAGGGCGTATGGCCTGACACTCCTGTCGGTAAACAGCTTTGAAAATTCCGAAGGCAGGCGCATGAGCCTCGAGGACAGCGGGTCCCTCCCGCGGCTGTCCTCCCTTGCCGCATCCCTCATGGCCCGCCACTGGTCGACGGACAGGTTCCTCCCGGCGTACATTATCCCGGAGGAAATAAGGGCGACATCATCCCTGCTTATCCCCGATGCGGAAAACTCATCACTGTGGCTGTCATAATCCGGGAAGCCGTAATAATCCGCCATGGCCACCCT